>JAESFK010000036.1_pt1 | contig 243393 bp, 239 predicted proteins | sample 9269391 | NCBI WGS metagenome assembly JAESFK01 (sample SAMN14506231, study PRJNA617097) | algae metagenome | isolation source: Drouetiella hepatica UHER 2000/2452 and co-occurring heterotrophs from... | place: Slovakia: Slovak Paradise National Park, Hrabusice, Kosice Region | collected... | reverse complement strand
AACGGACCGGGGCCCGTCGAAAGACAGGCCCCGGCTCCCGGCCTGACCGGAAAGCCGATCACTCTACCCACCGCCCGCCTTCGGAAACGAGGGCGGGCGGTGTCGTTTGCGCGGGTGGTCAAAGCTCGCCAGCCTCGCTATTCCGGCAGTTCGTCAACGAGGGATTTCCCATGCGCGTCGCCATGATCGGTACCGGCTATGTCGGCCTGGTTTCCGGGGCCTGTTTCGCCGATTTCGGCCATGAGGTGACCTGTGTCGACAAGGACGTGTCCAAGATCGAACGATTGAAGGCCGGTGAAATCCCGATCTTCGAGCCCGGTCTGGATGATCTGGTCGCCTCCAATGTGCGCGGCGGTCGCCTGTCGTTCGCCCTGGACGGTGCCGACGCCATTCGCGCCGCCGATGCTGTTTTTATCGCCGTCGGTACGCCTTCTCGGCGCGGCGACGGCCACGCCGACCTGTCCTATGTCTATGCCGCCGCCGAGGAGATCGCGGGTCTGATCGAGGGTTTCACCGTCGTGGTGACGAAATCGACTGTTCCAGTCGGGACGGGCGACGAGATCGAGCGCATCATTCGCGAACGACGGCCCGATGCGGACTTCGCCGTGGTCTCCAATCCCGAGTTCCTGCGCGAGGGCGCGGCGATCGAAGACTTCAAACGCCCCGACCGGGTCGTGGTAGGGACGGAGGACGAGCGGGCGCAGGGGGTGATGCGCGAACTCTATCGCCCTCTGAACCTGAACGAGACGCCGATCCTGTTCACCGGCCGGCGCACGTCGGAGCTGACGAAATATGCGGCCAACGCCTTCCTGGCGATGAAGATCACCTTCATCAACGAGATGGCCGATCTGTGCGAGGCGGTCGGGGCCGATGTGCAGCAGGTCGCGCGGGGCATCGGCCTAGACAAGCGGATCGGGTCGAAATTCCTGCATGCCGGCCCCGGCTATGGCGGTTCCTGCTTTCCCAAGGACACCCTGGCCCTGGTGCGGACCGCGACCGATGCGGGCACGCCTGTGCGCCTGATCGAGACGACCGTCAGCATCAACGACGACCGCAAGAAGGCCATGGCGGCTCGCGTTGCCAAGGCCTTGGGCGGCGACCTGAAGGGCAAGACGGTCGCCCTGCTGGGCCTGACGTTCAAGCCGAATACCGACGACATGCGCGACGCACCGTCGCTGGATGTAGCTCCAGCCCTGATGGCAGCGGGCGCGACGGTTCAGGCCTTCGATCCCGAGGGTATGCACGAGGCCTCAAAACTGCTGGACGGGGTGGTGTTCAGGGACGGACCTTATGAGGCGGTCGAGGGTGCTGACGCCGTGGTCATTCTGACCGAATGGGATCAGTTCCGGGCGCTGGATCTGGATAGGGTCAAGCTGCTGCTGAAACAGCCGGTCATGGTCGATCTGAGGAATGTCTATCGCCCCGACGACATGCGGGCGCGCGGCTTCCGCTACTCGTCCATCGGACGGGCATAGAAAAAGGCGGCTCCTGCAAAGAAGCCGCCTTCATCTTTTCGGTTAGTACCGGATCAGCCGCGGAAGGGGCGGATCAGGATTTCGACGCGGCGGTTCTGCGCCTTGCCGGAGGCGGTGCCATTGTCGGCGATCGGCTGGCTTTCACCACGACCATCGACGAAGAAGCGGTCGGCAAGGACGCCGCGATCGACCAGATAACGGGCTACCGAGGACGCGCGCTGGCGCGAGAGGTTCAGGTTGTAGTCGTCGGCACCATCGGAATCGGCGTGACCGACGATGTCGATGGTCGATTGGTCGTAGCGTTGCAGCACGCCCGCGACATCGTCCAGCGTCGCATAGAAGCTGGAGTTCACCGAGGACTGGTTGGAGGCGAAGGTTACGTCCGACGGCATGCGCAGGACCAGGTTATCGCCCTGACGGGCCACACCGACGCCGGAACCGGACAGTTCGGCCTCCAGTGCGCGCTGCTGGCGATCCATGTACTGGCCGACGGCCGCGCCGCCCAGGGCACCGATACCGGCCCCGATCAGGGCGTTCTTGCGGCCTTCCTCGGAGTTGGAGGTGTTGGTCAGATAGCCCAGCAGAGCCCCGCCCAGGGCACCGGCGATCACGCCCGTGCCGGTGTTGTTACGCGTCGGGGTCGAGCTGTAGGGGTCGGTGGTCGTGCAGGCGGCGGTGGCCATGATGGCGGCGATGCTGACGGCCGAAATGAAGAGTTTGGCGCGCATGGAGATTGTCCTTTCAAGGAGACGATTGGCGCTGGAACGCGACCCGTACAGTGAAGGTTCCAACCTGTACTGGCCGTGAACACCGCGTGTGGGCGTTTGGTCACGTGCCCCGGCTTTGCCAATCGGAGGGTTCAAGGCGTAAGGACAGCCCAGTCTTGTTCCCAAAAGGTCCCCCGCCGTGACGTCACCGACCCCTGACAGTTCCTCCTCCGCGACCGCAACACGCGGCATTGAGCCCGTTTCGATGACCCTGTACGACAGCGACTTCCAAGCCTTCTCCGACAAACTGGGCGGGTCGTTCAAACGTTATGGCTTTGCGGTCATCGCGGACCATGGTCTGGACGAGACCGTGATCGAGGCGGCCATCGAAGACGCCAAGGCCTTCTTCGCCCTGCCCGAAGACGTCAAGCGCCAGTATCATCAGCCTGGCACCGGTGGCGCGCGCGGCCTCACCCCGTTCGGCGTCGAGGCGGCCAAGGGGGCTGCGGCGGTCGATCTGAAGGAGTTCTGGCACGTCGGCCGCGAACTGCCCGAAGGTCACCCCTACCGCCAGTATATGCGCGACAACGTCTGGCCGACCGAGGTCGAGGGTTTCCGCCAGCACCTGTACGGGATGTTCACGGCGATGGATCAGCTGGGGGCAAAGATCCTGCGGGCCATCGCCCGCTACATGGAACTGGGCGACGACTTCTTTGCCGACAAGGTCCAGTTGGGCAACTCCATCCTGCGCATGCTGCACTATCCGCCAGTGGCGGCGGGCGCGTCAGGCGTGCGGGCCGGGGCGCATGAGGACATCAATGTCATCACCCTGTTGCTTGGGGCCGAGGAGGCCGGCCTGCAGCTCAAGGATGCCGACGGCCAGTGGCTGGACATCGCGCCGCCGCCGGGCGCGTTGGTCGTCAACATCGGCGACATGCTGCAAAGGCTGACCAACCACGTCCTGCCGTCGACCAGCCACCGGGTGATCAATCCGGCACCGGAGCGGGCCAGCTTCGCCCGTTATTCGACGCCCTTCTTCCTGCACTTCAACCCGGACTTTGTGATCGAAAGTCTGCCCTCGACGGTGACGCCGGACAATCCTGACCGCTACGCCGGCAAGGCGATCATGGCCGAAGATTTCCTGATGGAACGCCTCAAGGAAATCCGGCTGATCTGACAGCCATCCGCCGCACCGAGGCGTCGCGATAACCCCCCGGTGCTTTCCGTCAGCGGGAAATCCGCAGCTGGCTGATGCTGCGCCCGATGGCCGCGAAAGCCGATTGCAGCGACGACCCGTTGCTGGGCAGATAGACGTGGCTGGCGTCGGTCGCGCACTGCTGCATGACCTCGCGAGCCGTATCGACGCCTGCGCCGCCGGTCCCTGTGCCGATGTCGAAGCCCACCGTATAGACGATGACGTTCCGCGCCTTCATGGCATTGCACATGGTGACGGCCTGGGCGAACGGGTTGCCGTTGGTGGGGGCACAGTTGATGTGCTGGGTCGTTGAGCCGCTGCCCGAAACCGCTCCCGCCACAACGCCGTTGCAATAGGGGGTGTTGAACTCCCCATCGGTCATGATGATCACGACTTTCAGCAGGCTGTTGTCGGTCGCATAAGGTTCGGGACGATTGGCCGACGGGAAGATCGAGCCGAACGTGGGTGAGATCATGTACCAACCCCAGCCTACACCGATCTGACCGGCAGTAGAGCCGACAGCGGCATAGCCGTTGATCTGGCTTTTCAGAAGGGCGCGATCCTCGGTCAGCGGCTGGATCACCGATCCCAGGCAGGGATTATCAGTCGATGAATACGCGCGACCGACAAGCGCGGTAGAGGCGGATGCGTCGGTGTAAGCCTGCGTCCCCACCCGTTCGCTGACACACGATCGGTTGTTTGCATCGACGATAGGCCGAACACGCCAGTGGTTGTTTGACTGATTCTGAAATAGGAACTCGCGACAACCCTGCTCGAGGCATTGAACCGAGCCGCCAGAAGTATAGGCTGACACATTGGCACCGAGCCGCCCATCAAGCGAGAAGGTATTGTTCGAGCGCTTGGTTACCGTGGTATAAAGATTGCTCTGAGCTGTTGTCGATGTTCGGCCATCGTCTCTAACGTTGTTGATCTCCGTCATGCCACGCACATCGAGGATCTGAACTTGCTCGCCTGTCTCCATGCCGTGGGAATTGGACGTCACCACCACCTCACAGGTCGAGACCTGGCACTTGCGGAACGATCCGCTGTTGGCCGTATAGTTCTTGGTGCCCGTGGTGTTCACAGGCGTCCAGGTGCCGGAGTTTTCCAAGGTGAAGGTGTTGGTCGTAACATTGGCCACACGATAGGCCTTGCCGTTGAGCAGGGTCGTCAGGTCTGTGCCGGTGCCCGACTGGGCCACACCACTGATCCAGACAAAGTCACCGTTTGACAGGCCGTGGCCATTGGCCGTGATCACGCCGGGACTGGCCTTGGACACGCCGCTGAAGGTCTTGGCCACCCAGCCGTTGCTCATCCAGGAGGCGGCAGTGATGTTGGTCGGCCCCTTGGGCGTGCCGCGCACCGTGTCGATGTAGCTGCCCGGATTGACGCCCATCGAATAGGGCACCAGCGCCATGCGTGTGCGGTTGATGTTCTGTTGATCCTGAACGACCAAATCGACCAGGGTATTGGCGGCGGATTTCAACGAGTTCAGCCGGCTGCCCGCCATCGAACCTGTGACGTCCAGCACCAGGGATACTTCGATATCCTTGGTAGAGCGGTGGACCTCGGAGTGGACGCCGACCGGCATGGTGTCGTCCATGAACTTGCCGTAGGGCGGCAGGAAGATGTTCGCGACCAGAGTTTGTACGTCAACCCTAGCGTCGGCCACGACGATCTCGTCATTGACCAGCACGAAAGTGGTCTCGTTCTCGATCAGGCTCATGGTTGGATAGGCCGCCAGATTGGCCTTCAACGCATCCATGCCGACGCGTTGGATATCCGCCGCATCCGTATAGGGCGAACGGGCGGCTGCAAGCGCGGCAGCATCGAGGGCATCGTGCAGCCCGACCTTGGCCGTCGAGACCCGATTGATATCGACGCCACCGACCACAATCATGACCAGAACGGGCAGGGCCATGCCGAACAGCATCGCCACATTGCCTCGCGCATCACTGGCGGCCTCGCGCACGAAGGCGGCAATGGCGGCACCCGTTTTCTGCAACAGTCGCATGATCGTCTCGTCACCGGTCGCGGGCGCGGCTGGCCCATGAATCGAGGAAAGATCGCCGGTTTCGGTTAAGAAGGCTTGCTATGGCATAGGTTAACAAACGCGGGTCGGCGGCGTTTTACCCAAGGACGCAGGACGCCAAACCCTCGTTGCGGACCGTGCCCATTGCCGCCTGGATGCGCCCGCCGCGACGTCGCACATAAGGCCCGGGCGACGCAGCCTGATAACGGCGGGGCGAGGGCAGAATGGCCGCCAGACGGGCCGCCTCGCGGTTCGTCAGGTCGTCCGCATCCTTGCCGAACCAGTGCTGCGACGCCGCCTGGGCTCCATAGACGCCAGGGGCCCATTCGGCGACGTTCAGATAGACCTCCATGATCCTGCGCTTGCCCCACAGGGTCTCGATCATGAGGGTATAGCCCGCCTCAAGACCCTTGCGGATCCAGTCCCGGCCGGGCCACAGATAGACGTTCTTGGCGGTCTGCTGGCTGATGGTCGAGCCGCCGCGGAACCGGTCGCGCCCGCGTTCTTCATTGCGAGCGTTGTAGCGCAAGGCCTTTTCGATCGCCTCGACATCGAAACCGTAGTGGCTACAGAAGCCCGCATCCTCTGACGCGATCACCGCCTCGACCAGCCGAGGCGAGATGTCTTCCAGCGATCGCCAGCGATAGTCGATGCCCGAACCGGCGGCCGCGCGCGAGCTCATCAGGAACGTCATCGGCGGCGGCACGATCCGCAGCAGGGCGACGCTGAGGATGCCGAGCAGGGCCAGCAGGCCCAGGGTCGTCAGGATGGGCCGTCTTTTGCGAGGGATGCCGGGTGCCGCCATGTCTGGAGGGTGGCGCGACGGCCTACGTCAGGCAAGCCTCCTCCGTCAGATGACGACGACGCCCGCGTTGCCATCCTCGTCCGCCCACGCCACGCGACCCGCATCGCGGCTCATGGTCAGGGCGACGATGGGCGAACCCTTTTCGGCCTTGAGGAAATTCAGGCCCTGCGCGGCCGGATCGGCCAGCCAGACGCGACCGTCGTTCAGGCCTGCGGCCAGCAGGCTGTGGCCCACCTGCGACGTGACCTGGGTGACCAGGCTGCCCTCGTCATAGCCGATCTCCGTCGCCTCGCGGCCCATCGGCCCGTTGGCCCCGATGAAGGGCCACAGCACGGCCCCTTGCGCGCCCGAAGTGGCCATCAGGCTGCCTTTCGAAAGAAAGCTGATCGCGCGGACCTTGGATGGATAGCCGCCCATGCGCAGGTCCTTGGCATCCTTCAGCCGCCAGCCGTGCAGTTGGCTGTCCTGCATCGCCGTGACGACGAAGGCTCCGTCCGGTGAGAACCTGACCGAGGTGTGTGATCCGGCCCATTTCAGGACCGTCGGCTTCTGCTGGGCGATTCGGGCGAACCACAGACAGACCCCGCCATAGGTGGAGGTGGCGATGCGTCGCCCCTTGGGATCAAAGGCCACGCCGGACACGGTCCGCTCGTGTACGAAGTCGCGGCGGAAGCCGGGGTCCTTCGCATCGATGACGGTCAGGGTCTTGCCGGCCGAGAACGCGATCAGGCCCGTGTCCGGCGCACAATCGATGGCATCGACCCACTGGCCGTTGGCGGCATTGGCCAGCAGCCCGGCCTCCCCCCGCCTGTGCCAGACCACCCGTCCGTCGTCGCCCCCGGTGACGATGCCGTCGCCGGACGGATGCACCGCCGCGCACAGGATGGCCCCGTCATGGGCGGCGTTGAACTCGCCGCTATCGAACCGGACCGAGCCATCGCCCAAAGCGAAGACCGCGCCGGTCGCGTCGAACAGGGCGGCGGTGACCTGAGCATCGAATGTGGTTGTCATGGCGGTGGTTTAGCGGGCGAAGGTCAGGCATGGCTAGTCGGCCTTGTTATCGGTTGCGGCAGCGTTTCGAATACAGCGTCGCAAATATCGTCGGGACGGAAGCCGGAGAGATTCCTAATCCGCCGCCTTCACCGCCGCGACCACATCCGCCACCACCGACTTGACCAGGGCCTCGTCGTCGCCCTCAGCCATGACGCGGATGAGTTTTTCGGTGCCGGAGGGGCGGACCAGGAGGCGGCCCTGGCCTTTCAGACGCTCTTCGGCGTCGGCGATGGCGGCCTTGACGGCGGCGTCTTCCAGCGGCTTTCCGCCGGTGAAGCGGACGTTTTCCAGCAGTTGCGGCACAGGGTCGAACTGGCGGGCCAGTTCACTCATCGGACGGCCGGATTCAATCAGCACGGCCAGCACCTGAAGCGCGCTCATCAGGCCGTCGCCGGTCGTGGCGTGATCGTGCAGGATGATGTGGCCCGACTGTTCGCCGCCGATGTTGAAACCGCCCTGGCGCATCCGCTCCATGACGTAGCGGTCGCCGACGCCCGTGCGCTCCAGCGTCAGGCCCTCGGCGGCCAGGGCCCGCTCCAGCCCCAGGTTGGACATGACGGTGGCGACCAGTCCACCGCCGGTCAGCAGGCCGCGCCGGGCCCAGTCGATGGCGACCATGGCCATGATCTGGTCGCCGTCCACGACCTGGCCCTTTTCATCGCAGATGATCAGTCGGTCGGCGTCGCCGTCCAGGGCGATGCCGATGTGGGCCTTGTGCTCCAGCACGGCCTTGGCCAGGGTCTGGGGGTGGGTCGAGCCGCAGTTTTCGTTGATGTTCAGGCCGTTGGGCTCGACCCCGACGCAGAAGACCTCGGCCCCCAGTTCGTACAGCGTGGTCGGAGCAACCTTGTAACCGGCCCCATTGGCGCAATCGACGGCGATGCGCAGGCCTTGCAGGCTAAGGCCCTTCGGGAAGCTGGCCTTGGCGATCTCGACATAGCGGGCCTGGGCGTCGTCGATGCGTTTAACGCGGCCCAGCTTGTCCGGCGGGGCCAGACCGGAATCCAGCGCCTCGTCCATCATGGATTCGATCTTCAGCTCGACCTGATCCGACAGCTTGTAACCGTCCGGCCCGAACAGCTTGATGCCATTGTCCAGATAGGCGTTGTGCGAGGCCGAGATCATCACCCCGATGTCGGCCCGCATGGACCGGGTCATCATGGCCACGCCGGGCGTCGGCAGTGGCCCGAACGTCAGCACGTCCATGCCGGCCGAGGAAAAGCCCGCGACCAGCGCCGGCTCGATCATATATCCCGACAGGCGCGTGTCCTTGCCGATCACCACCAGGTGGCGACGGTCGTCGGATGACATGAACATCCGCCCCGCCGCCAGGCCAACACGCAGGGCGACCTCCGGCGTCATGGGGTGGGTGTTGGCGCGGCCACGAATGCCGTCCGTCCCGAAATAGCGTCTCTCGGCCAAGCTGTCTGTCTTCCCTGATCGGCATCGCAGAAACCTTGCGAAACCGCTTTTTAGATGCGAACCCCGTCCCTGTCGCCTAAGCGAGTTGTGACAGTTCAGGGTCGGATTAGACCCTCACGCGCCCGCACGCAAAGCGGGCCCCATCCGTTTCCTCAAGGACGATCTCTCATGTGCGGCATCATCGGCGTGACCGGGACCGGCCCGGCGGTTCCCCGTCTGATCGACAGCCTGAAGCGGCTGGAATACCGGGGCTATGACTCCGCCGGGGTCGCTGCCCTCGTGGAGGGCCGCATCGAGCGCCGCCGCGCCAAGGGCAAGATTCGCGAGCTGGAGGCCGTGCTGGCCGCCGAGCCGCTGGAGGCTACTGTCGGGATCGGCCATACCCGCTGGGCCACCCACGGCGCGCCGACCACAGCCAACGCCCATCCGCACAAGGCGGGGCGGGTGGTACTGGTTCACAACGGCATCATCGAGAATTTCGCAGAGCTCAAGGCCGATCTGGCCGCAGAAGGACATGTCTTCGAAAGCCAGACCGACACCGAGGTGGTCGCCCATCTGCTGGACCGCGAACTGACCAAGGGCAATGATCCGCTGGTGGCCTTCAAGTCCGTGCTGGACCGCCTGACCGGGGCCTATGCCCTGGCCGTACTGATCGAGGGCGAGGACGGCCTGATCCTGGGCGCACGGCGCGGCAGCCCGCTGGTCGTCGGCTGGGGCGAAGGCGAGATGTATCTGGGTTCCGACGCCCTGGCGGTGGGGCCGTTCACCCAGAAGATCAGCTATCTGGACGAGGGCGATTTCGTCGCCCTGAACCGTGACGGCGCCCGCATGTTCGACGTGTCGGGCCAGCCTGCCGAGCGTCCGATCGTCACCGTTTCCGCCTCCTCGGCCCTGGTCGAGAAGGGCGAGTATCGGCACTTCATGGAGAAGGAAATCCATGAGCAGCCCGACAGCGTCCAGCATACGCTGAGCCACTATCTCGACTTCGTGAATGCCGTGGCAAAGTCAGGCGACACCGACTTCGCCACGGTCGAACGCATCCAGATCGTGGCCTGCGGTACGGCCTTCTATGCCGGTCAGATCGGGCGCTATGCGTTCGAGAAGCTGGCCGGCCTGCCCTGCGACGTCGAGATCGCGTCGGAGTTCCGGTATCGCAGCCCGGCCCTGTCAAAGGGCACCTTGGCCGTCGCCGTCAGCCAGTCGGGCGAAACCGCCGACACTCTGGCCAGCCTGTCCTGGTGCAAGACCAAGGGGCTGAAGACTGCCGCCCTGGTCAATGTGCACTCGTCATCGATGGCCCGCGAGGCCGATCATCTGTGGCCCACGCATGCGGGCCCCGAGATCGGCGTCGCCTCCACCAAGGCCTTCACCGCCCAGGTCGCGGCCCTGCTGGCCCTCGCCGTGGCCGCAGGCGTCCAGCGCGGCACCATCGACGCGACCCGCGAGACTGAACTGGTCAAGGCCCTGTTCGAGGCCCCGCGCCTGATCGCCGAGGCCATGCTGATGGAAGATGCGCTGAAGGTCGTGGCCCATGACATCGCCAAGGCGACCGACGTGCTGTTTCTCGGTCGCGGGGCGATGTTCCCTCTGGCCATGGAAGGCGCGCTGAAGCTGAAGGAAATCAGCTATATCCACGCCGAGGGTTATGCTGCCGGCGAGCTGAAGCACGGCCCGATCGCCCTGATCGACGAGGAGACCCCCACCGTCGCCCTGGCCCCGCTGGACGATGTGTTCGAAAAAACTGCGTCCAACCTGCAGGAAGTGGCCGCGCGCGGTGGCCCCGTCATCATGATCGCGCCCAAGTCCGCGCCCGACCTGCACGGCACGGGCATCCGCCGGGTCGATGCGCCCGACTGTCATCCCCTGATCGCGCCTCTGGTCTACGCTGTACCGGTGCAGTTGCTGGCCTATTACACCGCCGTCCAGAAGGGCACGGATGTGGACCAGCCGCGCAACTTGGCCAAGTCCGTGACGGTTGAGTGATCGCAACGGCCCGCGAATGCGTTAGGCTGCCTCGACCCGCTTTTCAGGAACGCTCATGACCGACCAAAGCCGCCGTCTCCGCAAGGCCGTCCTGCCTGTCGCTGGCCTCGGGACGCGCGTCCTCCCCGGCACCAAGACCACGCCCAAGGAACTTTTGAACGTCGTCGACCGTCCGATCCTGAGCTATATCGTCGAGGAAGCGCGCGAAGCCGGAATCGAGCATATCGTCTTCGTCACGGGGCGATCCAAAGGGGCCATCGAGGACTATTTCGATCACCAGATCGAGCTGGAGGCCCAGCTGCTGGCCAAGGGCAAGACCGAGATTCTGGAGGCCATGATCGCCGAACTGGCGACCGCCGGCGAGATGAGCTTCACCCGCCAGATGCAGCCGCTGGGCCTGGGTCACGCCGTCTGGTGCGCCCGCGACATCATCGGCGACGAGCCGTTTGCGGTCCTGCTGCCCGATGTGATCGTCGACTCGCAACCGGGGGCCCTGAAGCAGCTGGCCGAGGTCTATGCCGAGGTCGGTGGCAATGTAATCGGCGTCGAATCCGTGCCCGAAACCGAGACCCACAAATACGGCATCGTCGATCCGGACGGCCGCGCCGGCAACCGCATCGTGATGAAGGGCATGGTCGAAAAACCGCCGCGGGGGGAGGCCCCGTCCAACCTGTCCATCTCGGGGCGCTACATCCTTCAGCCCGAAATCTTCGGCATCCTGCAAAACCAGCCGCGCGGGGCGGGCGGGGAAATCCAGCTGACCGACGGCATGGCACAGTTGATGAAGACCCAGACCTTCACGGCCGTGGAATATGAGGGAATCACCCACGACTGCGGGGACAAGATCGGCCTGCTGACAGCCAATGTCGCTCTGGCCCTCAAGCGGTCAGACCTGGGCGAAGCGGCGCGGAAGGCGATCAGCGCCCTGTTGTGACAGCTCAGCTTGGCGGGTCGTTACGACCCGCTGGCGGGCAAACGTCCGCTGCCGTTGCGGATTTCGCACACATTGTCGTTCTGGGGACGGCCAGACTGGGCACCGGTGGCGGCCAGAATTCCGCCGCGCGCCTGGCAGTCGGCGTTCAGCTGGCGATACTCGGCCTCATAGGTGTTGGTCCCGCCCGTGGAGGCGCAGGCTGCGAGAGCCATTGCAGCGGCGAGAGAAACGGAAATCGGGGCGATACGCATGGTCTTCTTCCTCTGGTGTAGCAGTAGAATGTCAACACCCATCAGCGGTTCCTTGCAACCGTTTCGATCAGACGGTCCAGATCCGTCGCTGATGACAGGCGGTGGTCTCCGCCCGCGACCAGCTCCAGATGGATGTCGCCCCCCGAAAGCCGTTCGATGAGCGCAATCTGGTGTTGCCATGGAACGGTCAGGTCGTCGCGGCCCTGCAGGATGTGCACGGGGGCGGAAATCGGGATTGACCCGTCCAGCACCAGCCAGCCCCGGGCCTCTTCAAACATGGCACGGGTCAGGACGTAGGCTCCCAGCCCCTCCTCGACGATCGTCGTCTCCCCGTCGCGCAGGATAGCCTGACGCTCATGATCGGCCAGACCGGGCCACATCAGCCGTTCGGTGAAATCCTGGGCCGGATTGATCAGCACCAGCGACTTCATCCGCTCGGGCCGAGCCAAGGCGGCCAGAAGCGCGATCCAGCCGCCCATGGACGACCCCACCAGAATGACGGGTCCCTCCAGGCTGTCGATGAGGGCGATCGCATCCTCGCGCCAGCGCCCGATAGTCGCCCGTCGCCAGTCGCCAGATGACTGCCCGTGCGCGAAATGGTCGTAGCGCACGAAGTTCCAGCCGCGCTCGCGCGCCGCCACATCCAGGGCCACGGCCTTGGTCCCTTCCATGTCGGACCGGAAGCCGCCGATCCACAGTACGGTCGGGCCACTGCCTTCGACGCGCTTGAAGGCCAGAGTTTCGCCGTCGGGGCGGCTCAGGGTCAGGATGTCGGTCATGTCGTCTTTTGCCTCGTCAGCGGCGTCTCGTCACCCGCGCGATCGCAGCGGCGCACTTGACCCGGTCGCGCGATGGCGAAACACAGGCCCATGTCCGCCCCACACGTCCTGTTCATCACGTCCAACCGCATCGGCGATTGCGTCATCTCGTCAGGCGTGATCCGCGAGATCGCGCGGAAGGTGCCCGGCGCACAGATCACCGTCGCCTGTGGCCGCCCGCCCGCCCCCTTCTTTCGCGCCGCACCGGGCGTGGTGCAGACCATCATTCTGGACAAGAAGAAGATGGCCGGACACTGGCTCGATCTGTGGAAACAGGTCGTCGGCACGCGCTGGGACCTGGTCATAGATATCCGCGGATCGGCACTCAGCTATCTGATCCCCGCCAAACGACGCGTCGTCTATAACCGCTCGTGGGAGACGGGCGTGCGCAAGGTCGAGATGGTGTCGCGCCTGATGGGGTCGGAGATGCCCCTGAACCCAGAAATCTGGCTGGACGATCAGGCCAGAGCAGAGGCGGCTGCCGTCATCGATCCGCAACTGACGGGCGGCTCCGGTCCGGGACGCATTATCGCGCTCGCCCCCATCGCGCATCAACCGGGCAAGAGCTGGCCCGCCGACCGCTGGGGTGCGCTGGTCGAAAAACTGAAAGCCGAGCCGCGCTTCGATGGCTGGCGCTTCATGCCTGTCGGCGGGCCGGGCGACCGACCTCCGGCGACGCCCGCGCTGGAGGCCGCCGGCGAGCGCGGGATCGACTTCGTGGGCAAGGGGGACATTCTGGCCTCGGCCGCCGCCATTGATCGGGCGGACCTGTTCGTCGGCAACGATTCCGGCCTGATGCATGTGTCGGCGGCGCTGGGCGGACCGACGCTGGGCCTGTTCGGGCCGACCGAATGGTGGTTGTACGGGCCGTGGGGACCCAAGGCCCGCACTGTTGCCTCCAACGAGACGCGTGGCCAGTTCGCGCCGATCGAGGACCTGACCGTGGATCACGTCTTCGAGGCGGTTCTGGCCCTGCACGATGACTTCATCCGCTAGGCCGACGCTGCGCGAAACCTTGTGAAAAGGCGCATTCGCGGTCATATAGGCGGCTTGAGGGGAACGCCGCGATCCGTCGCGCACTTTTTCTCGACGTAACACGACCTCCATCCACGCAAGGAAACGCCGCCCATTCGCCGTCCGATGAACCAGCCGCCCGTCAAGGACGGCCCCCCCATGAACCAGGATATCCGCGCGCCGCGCGTTCTGCTGATCGATCAGAACGGCGAGAAACAGGGCGTCATGCCGACCTCCGCCGCGCTGGAAGCCGCCGAAGAGGCGGGCATGGACCTGGTTCAGATCGTCTCCACCTCGGAACCGCCGGTGGTGAAGATCCTCGACTACGGCAAATTCCGTTTCCAGGAGCAGAAGAAGAAGGCCGAGGCTCGCAAGCGCCAGAAGGTCGTCGAGCTCAAGGAAATCAAGCTGCGGCCCAATATCGACACCCACGACTATGAGGTGAAGGCCAAGGCCATGCACCGCTTCTTCGACGAGGGTGACAAGGTCAAGGTGACGCTGCGTTTCCGCGGCCGCGAGATGGCCCACCCCGAACTGGGCATGAAGCTGCTCAACAAGGTCCAGGAAGACTTCGACGAAGTCGCCAAGGTCGAATATGCCCCGCGCATGGAAGGCCGCCAGATGATCATGATTCTGGCACCGAAGTAGGTCCGCGTCGCCGAGGGGAGGGGCGGGGGCAATGTTGCAGTCGGCTTGGCGGACATGCTTGCGTCTCGTGTCAGCAGGCCTGGCGCTTGTGTTCGTGTACGACGCCGCCCTGGCTCAACCGGCGGCTGATGTACCGGCGCGATCCGCGCCGCCATCGCTCGAGGCCTATGGCGCTCTGCCCTCACTGGAACTGGTGAAGTTGTCGCCGTCCGGACGTCGCCTGGCTTTCATCCGCGTGTTTGGCGAGCAGCGTCGGCTGGTGCTGCTGGACCTGACGTCCGAAACACAGCTGGGCAGCGTCGGCGCGGGTTCGGCCAAGGTGCGCGACCTGCAATGGATCGGCGAAGAGCGTGTCCTGATCACGACTTCGGAAACGGGGTCTTTTCCAAACCTCGGTATCGATGAAACGGAAACGGCTGCAGGGCAGATCTACGACCCGGTGGCAGGGCGGGTCACGCCTCTCATGGGAAATGTGCGCGGCGTTTTTCCGGCGCTGCTGAGCGCCGTCACTGTCGTCGAAAAAGAGGGCGGCCACGAGGTGTTGGTTCGCGCTTTTGCACCGGATCAGGCCGGCCGCCTCGACCTTTACCGCATCAATCCCGAGAACGGTCGCGGTCGTGTGGCCGAGTCCATGGGTCTCGAAGTCGATGATTTCATATTCGACCCAACCTCGAAACAGACCGTGGCCCGAAGTGAATACAAGAGCAAAACGGGCGAATGGGACTTGTATCTCCGCCATGGCAACAACGCCTTCCGCAGGGTCTGGAGAACGACGGCCCTGATCGACATCCCTTACCTGATGGGTATGGGTATTGACGGCGACAGCGTCATCGTGGCGGCCGACCGGCCCGACCTCGATCGCCCCGACCGTGAGAGCGCCGAGTTTTTCGATGTAAATCTTGAGACGGGAGCCTGGCGTCCCGTGAGGTTTGATTTTGAACCGCAGGCGCTGCTGTTCCATCCACGAACCGGCCGATTGATCGGCGCAAGCCGGATGGAGGGCGACCGCCAGATTTATGCGTTTGCCGATTCCGACGCGAGCCTGCTCTGGGCTCAGGCCCAGGCCACCCTGGCCGATGGGGCACCCTACTTCCTGAACTGGAGTCAGGATCTGAAACACGCGGTCCTGTTCACCAGCGGCACAGGCGATGCCGGCACCTACTATCTGCTGGACCTGGTGGACAATCAGCTGAATCAGATCGGCCATGCCTATGAAGACATTTCGCCTGAGCAGGTCGCGTCTGTGCGCCCCATCACCTATGCGGCAGCGGATGGCCTGCAAATCCATGGCTATCTGACGACGCCGCCGGGCGTTGAGCACGCCGCCAATCTGCCTCTGGTGGTGCTGGCACACGGTGGTCCTGCGTCGCGCGACACGCCAGGGTTCGACTGGTGGGCCCAGGCCATGGCGTCTCGCGGTTATGCGGTCCTGCAAGCCAACTTTCGCGGGTCGACCGGCTATGGCGACGCTTTCATGGCGGCAGGCTACGGCGAATGGGGTCGCAAGATGCAGACCGACCTGTCCGATGGTGTTCGCTGGCTGGCATCGGAAGGTTTGATCGATCCATCGAGAGTCTGCATCGTGGGAGCCAGCTATGGCGGTTACGCCGCCCTGGCAGGACCGACGCTGGATGTCGGCGTCTATCGCTGTGCGGTGTCGGTCAATGGCGTGTCCGACCTGCGTCGAATGGTCGAGGGCGAGGCCCGCGCTGGCGAGCATCGCAACAATGAAGCCGTACGCTACTGGAACCGCTTCATGGGCGCAGAGCGCCTGGGCGACCGTTCGCTGGACGAGCGATCTCCGGCTAGATTGGCCGAACGGGCCGATGCACCTATTCTCCTGATTCACGGCCGCGACGACACCGTTGTACCCATCGAGCAGAGCCGGGTGATGTCGCAGGCCCTTCGTCGTGCCGACAAGTCGGTGGAGCTCATCGAGCTTCAGGGCGAGGACCACTGGCTGTCCCGGTCAGATACGCGCCTGAAGATGCTGACAGAGACTCTGAGGTTTCTACAGACGCACAATCCTGCGGATTGACGACCCGGCTTGCGTTTCAGCCCCGCTTCCCATACACACCGCGCCTTCGCGTACCGAACCGCCGGGCTAACAGGCATGCCTGGGCGGTTCTTAATCAGGGTTACTCCTATGGGCTCAAGTAGCCGATAGGCGGTAGCCCACTCAAAAAGAGAGTTGAAAATGCCCAAACTGAAGACGAAGTCGGGCGCCAAGAAGCGCTTCAAATTCACTGCGACTGGCAAGGTCAAGGCCGGCGTGGCAGGTAAGCGTCACCGCTTGATCAGCCACAACAGCAAATACATCCGCCAGAACCGCGGCACCTCGCTGATGGCCGCCGCCGACGCCAAGAAGATCAAGTCCTACATGCCCTACGCCTAAGGCGCAGAGCACATACCGATCTGACTTCACCGCATTGGATTTGAACTGATCCCCTCAAGCAGCAAGCCGCCGCGCGGCGCGCGATAGGGGTCTCCGAAGGAAAAACATCATGGCTCGCGTAAAAAGGGGCGTTACGTCCCACGCCAAACACAAGAAGGTTCTGGAACAGGCCAAGGGCTTCCGGGGTCGTCGCAAGAACACCATCCGCACGGCCAAGGCCGCCGTGGACCGCGCCGGGCAATACGCCTATCGCGATCGTCGCACCAAGAAGCGCAACTTCCGCGCCCTGTGGATCCAGCGCATCAACGCCGCCGCCCGGATCGAAGGCTTTACCTACAGCCAGTTCATCCACGGACTGGGCGAAGCCGGCATCGAGCTGGACCGCAAGGTCCTGGCTGCGATGGCCGCCGACGAAGGCGCGTTCAAGGCTATCGCCGACAAGGTCCGCGACGCCCTGAAGGCCGCCTGATTTTCCGGCAACGGATGCTGAAAAGCCCCCCGGTTAGCGCCGGGGGGCTTTTTGCTTTGCGCCTCACCCGCTAGACGACACCCACAATGACCGATCTCGCCCAACTCGAACTCGACCTGATCAACGCCATCGGCAACGCCGAGAGTGTCGCCGCCGTCGAGGCCATCCGCGTCTCGGCCCTGGGCAAGACCGGTGTCATCTCCGGACTGCTGAAGGGCATGGGCGCGATGAGCCCGGACGAACGGCGCGAGCAGGGACCGGCCATTAATGGGCTGCGAGACCGCGTCACTGCGGGTCTGGCGGCGAAGAAGGCCGAGCTGGAGGCCGCCGAAATGGACGCGCGCCTGCTGAGCGAACGGATCGACCTGACCCTGCCGTCGCGGCCGCGCCGGGCCGGCAGCGTGCATCCGACGATGCAGGTGATGGACGAGATGATCGCCCTGTTCGCCGACATGGGCTTCGCCGTAGCCGAAGGCCCGGACATCGAGGACGACTTCCACAACTTCACGGCTCTGAACTTTCCGCCCAAGCATCCGGCGCGGGAGATGCACGATACCTTCTTCCTGAAGCCCGACCCCGAAACCGGCGAGCGCAAGGTGCTACGCACCCACACCAGCCCGGTGCAGGTCCGCACGATGATGTCGCAGACGCCGCCGATCCGGATCATCGCGCCGGGCCGGACGTTCCGGAAAGACAGCGACGCCACCCACACCCCCATGTTCCATCAGGTCGAAGGTCTGGTCATCGACAAGGGCATCCACATGGGTCATCTGAAGTGGACGCTGGAGACCTTCGTCGCGCGGTTCTTCGAGCTGGATGCGGTGGATGCACGCTTCCGCCCCCACCACTTCCCCTTCACCGAGCCCTCGGCCGAGATGGACATCCGCTGCGACCGCTCGGGCGGCGAGCTCAAGCTGAACACCGGCGACAGCTGGATGGAGATCCTGGGCTGCGGGATGGTGCATCCCAATGTGCTGAAAAACTGCGGCATCGACCCGGATGAGTATCAGGGCTTTGCCTTTGGCATGGGCGTGGATCGCCTGGCCATGCTGAAATACGGCATTCCCGACCTGCGCCCCATGTTCGACGCCGACACCCGCTGGCTGGCCCACTACGGGTTCTCCGCATTTGCCGCCCCCAATCCGGCCTCGGGCCTGAGCTGAGGATTACCATGACCGAAAACACTACCCCAATGTCCGCCGAAGAGGCTGTCGGTCGTGCCAATGTGGCGCGTACTGCCTTTGAAAAGGAGGCCGTCTGGCTGCCCATGCTGGCCGTGCAGCACTGGAACGCGGGTGAGATGGCGATCCGTGACAAGACCTTCACCGACTGCGTCATCGAGGGTCCGGCTGTCATGGCGGTGATGAACGGCACCTTCTTTGAGAACTGCGCCATGGGCACGACCACTGACGTCAGGAGCCTGCTGTACCGACCGGTGAGCGATCAGAAGATGGCCGGCGTGGTCGGCGTCGGGAACTGTCGCTTCGTCCGCTGTCGTTTCGTCCAGATCGGCTTCACCGGCTCCGAGGATCTGGTGGAACAGTTGACGACGGGGATCAAGCCTCTGTCGGAGCATTCTGCATGAGCCTTCTGCCCATCAGGCGCGAAGTGCGCGTCGCCCCAGACCTGAAGGCGACGGTCTTCCAGGACGTCGATGTTAATCTGTTCGACTTGCATGTCGCCCATCACAGCGCCGGCCTTGGCGTGATCCAGGGCCGGACATTTCGCGGATGCCGCATTCAGGGGCCGGCGGTCATGCTGGTTTCGGCGGGCGTGCATTTCGATGATTGCAACTTCGGCGATCCGGATGGAGACATGCGCAATCTGGTCCTGCGTCCAGCAGGGGGGCGTGCCTTGGGGACCATTCCCTTTCGCGACACGGTCTTCGAAGGTTGCGAGTTCTACAATGTGGGCTTCACCGGCTCTGAAAGCGTCCTCAACGAACTGCTCAGCGTGACCGGGCACGCGGGCCAGTAATGAAATTCACCCTTTCCTGGCTTAAGTCCCATCTGAATACCGAGGCCGATGCGACGACGGTAGCCGAGGCCATGACCATGGCCGGACTGGAGGTCGAGGACGTCCACGATCCCATCGCCGCCCTGGCTCCGTTCACGGTGGCGAAGATCGTCTCGGCGGAGCAGCATCCCAATGCGGACCGGCTGCGCGTATGTCAGGTCCAGACCGTCGACGGGATGAAGGAGATCGTCTGCGGTGCGCCCAATGCGCGGGCGGGCCTGACCACCATCTATGCGCCGATCGGGGCCTATGTACCGGGCCTGGGCGTCACCCTGGTCGAAAAGCCGGTGCGGGGCGTGGTGTCTAACGGCATGCTGTGTTCGGCGGCCGAGCTGGAACAGCCGGGCGACAGCGACGGTATTCTGGACCTGCCCGGCCAGCTTCAGGTCGGCACGCCCGCCGCCGCCGTGTTCGGGGCCGAGCCGGTCATCGATTTCGAGGTCACCCCCAACCGCCCCGACTGGCTGGGGGTCGCCGGCATCGCCCGCGACCTGGCCGCGACGGGTCTGGGCACGCTGATCGACTATGAGATCGCAACGGTGCGCGGCGGCTTTGCCTGCCCCATCGCCGTGCGGATCGACGCGCCCGAGCTGTGCCCCGTCTTCGCCGGACGACTGATCCGGGGCGTGAAGAACGGGCCATCCCCGGCCTGGCTGCAGCATCGCCTCAGCGCGATCGGCCTGCGTTCTATCAACCGCCTGGTCGATGTGACCAATCTGATCGCCTATGACCGCGCCCGGCCCCTGCACGTCTATGATGCGGCCAAGCTGGTGGGTGGCGAGATCGTCGTTCGCGGCGGACAGGTCGCGTCGGATACGGGAGAGCCCGAACATCTGATCGCCCTGGACGGCAAGACCTATGCGCTTGGCACCGAGATGTGCGTCATCGCCGATGCGGCGGGCGAGCGTCCCATCGGCCTGGGCGGCGTCATGGGTGGCGAGAGCACCGGCTGTTCCGACGACACGACCGACGTCTTCCTTGAGAGCGCCTGGTTCGATCCGATCACCACGGCCCAGACCGGCCGCACCCTGACCATCAGCTCCGACGCCCAGTACCGGTTCGCGCGCGGCGTCGATACTGCCTCGGTCGTGCCGGGGCTGGATCTGGCCACGCGGCTGATCCTGGACCTGTGCGGGGGCGAGCCATCCGAGGTCATCGTCGCCGGACAGGCCCCGGCCCTGCCCGCGCCTGTCCCCTTCGATCCCGCGCGGGTGGAGCGGTTGACAGGTCTGAACCTGAACGACGACCGCATCGCCGAAATCCTGACCGCCTTGGGCTTCGAGATCGCGCGCGGTTCGCCGTGGACCGTGACGCCGCCGTCGTGGCGGCGCGATGTCGAGGGGGCAGCAGACCTGATCGAGGAAGTCGCGCGGATCGAGGGCTACGGCACCCTGCCTTCCACGCCCCTGCCCGATCAGGGCGCACCGTCGCGCGGTGTGCTGAACCCGCGTCAGGCCCGCGTGCGGCTGGCGCGCAGGGCCCTTGCGGCCATGGGCTATGCCGAGGCGGTGACCTGGTCGTTCACCAAGCAATCGACGGCGACACTGTTCGGCGGCGGCGATGATCGCCTGCTGGTCGAGAACCCCATCGCGTCTGACCTGGACTGCATGCGACCTTCGACTCTTCCCAACCTGATCCAGGCGGCGGCGCGCAATGCCGCGCGGGGGCATGCCGATGCGGCCCTGTTCGAGATCGGCCCCATCTATCTGGACGACCAGCCGACCGGCCAGCGCACGGTCATTGCCGGATTGATCGCGCCGCATGCCCCCCGACATTGGAGCGGGACCGGCGAAGACGCTCTGTTTGGCCTGAGGGGCGATCTGATGGCTCTGCTGAGCCAGCTGGGTGCGCCCGTGGCCTCGCTGCAACTGGTCCAGGGTCAGAACCGCGACTGGTGGCATCCGGGCCGTTCGGCACGCCTGCAACTGGGCCCCAAGACAGTGATGGCGGAGTTCGGGGCCCTGCACCCGCGCGTGCTCAAGGCGCTGGACGCCGATGGCCCCATGCTGGCGTTCGAGATCGTGCTCGATTCCGTGCCCGAACCACGCGGGGCCAAAGCCAAGACCCGCGGTCCGGCCCAACTGGCCAATCTGATGCCGCTCAGCCGCGACTTTGCCTTTGTGGTCGAGGACGGCAGGGCAGCCGGAGAACTGGTCCGCGCCGTGGCCGGGGCGGACAAGGCCCTGATCACTGATGTGCGGGTCTTCGACCTGTATCGCGGCCAGGGCGTGGCCGAAGGCCATGCCTCGATCGGCCTGGAAGTCATGATCCAGCCACGCGAGGCCACCCTGACCGAGCCCGAAATCGAGGCCTTGTCGGCGAAGATCGTCGCGGCGGCGGCCAAGACAGGCGCGGTTCTGCGGGCCTAATCCGGCGCGCGGCAAGGTTCCGTTAACCTTGCCGCCGCAAGGCTGACTCAAAGAGCGGCGACGGTGTCGTCAGCGCCCGCGCCAGTCGGGCGGACCGTCTCGCCTTCGGAGCCATATGCCATGCATCGCCGCCAGTTGATCCTCTCGGGCCTCGCCGCCACCGCCGGAACCGTCGGCCTGTCCGCCTGCGCCACCACCAACAACGGCCAGCCGTCCGACCCCAACTATCCGATCCGCTCCGACCAGAATGCCCAGGCCTATACGGCCGACGAGCTGGTCGCCGCCGGGTCGCGCGAACTGGGCATCGCCGCCGAGGCCATCGGCGGCGCGATCGAGCGCATCTTTGCCGACAACGGTGACCGCCCAACCGCCTATATCGCGGGCGAGGAAGCCGCCGGGGCCGCCGCCATCGGCCTGCGCTACGGACGCGGGGCCCTGCATATGAAGGACCTGTCCGCCTCTCAGGAAGTGTTCTGGCAGGGGATTTCGATCGGCTGGGACATCGGCGGCAATGCCAGCCGGGTCTTCACCTTGGTATACGGCCTCTATCACCCCGACATGATCTATCGCCGCTACCCGGGCGTAGAAGGCACCGCCTATCTCATCGGCGGCCTGGGTGTGAACTATCAGCGCGCGGATGGCATCGTCATGGCCCCGATCCGCACGGGCGTCGGCCTGCGTGCCGGAGCCAACGTCGGCAGCATGGCCTACAGCCGCCAGCGGAACATTCTTCCGTTCTAGTGAGAAAGAAAGAGCGCTAACGCTCGCCGCGCGGCGGCTCGCTGCTTGAGCGAAAAGAGCCGTCGCAGTCTGGATAAAAGAGAAGGGCGAGGCCGCTGCGGCCTCGCCCCTTTTTCTTATCAGGCGGCGTTGGCGGCCTTGCCCTCGGCCTTTTGCTTGGCGTCATGCGCCCGCATGCCGTCGGCGATCAGTTCGGCGGCCTTGCCGGCGTCGCCCCAGCCCTTGACCGTCACCGACTTGTTCTTCTCCAGGTCCTTGTAGCGGGTGAAGAAGTGCTCGATCTGCTCGACCAGGATGGCGGGCAGCTGACGATAGCTGGCGATGTCGGTGTAATAGGGGTTCAGCTTGTCGACCGGCACGGCCAGGATCTTGTCGTCGCCGCCGGCTTCATCTTCCATCATCAGCACGCCGATCGGGCGGCAGCGGATGACACAGCCCGGCACCACCGGCGCTGGGTTCAGCACCATGACATCGCAAGGGTCACCGTCGTCGGCCAGGGTGTGCGGCACGAAGCCGTAGTTGCCCGGATAATACATGGCCGTGTGCAGGAAGCGGTCCACGAACAGGGCACCGCTATCCTTGTCCATCTCGTATTTCACCGGCAGGCCACCCTGCGGGATCTCGATGATGACATTCAGGTCCCAGGGCGGATTGGGGCCGACGGGGATGGCGTCGATGTTCATGACGGGCTCAACTGTTGTGCACTGCAAGACGGGGAGGCGCGCGTGATAGGCTCCGGATGGCCTCTAGGCAAGCATTGCGGCCCCGCACCCTTGCCCCCACCGTCCGCTGACGGCAGGAAGAGACAGACCGAAGGAGCACGACGATGACCCTGCTGGATGGACTGGCCCTGTCGCTCTTTGTCTTGTGCTGGCTGGGCTATGGACCGTTCCTGACCCTGTTGGCGCGCAGCAGCGGCTCGCTGAACGACGACATGACCGTGATCCGCCGCGTCTGGATGACGGCCATGACCCACCGCGAGGTCCGGCTGATCGACAGCCATCTGATGGGAAACTCCATCAACACCGCCAGCTTCTTCGCCTCGACCAACCTGCTGCTGATCGCAGCGGTCGCCAGCGTTCTGTTCGGCGGGGAGGCGGCCTTGCAAGGCTTTGCGGCGGTCGGGGCAGAGCAGGTGCCGCTGAAACTCATGGAAGCCAAGATGGCGCTGGTGCTGGTCTGTCTGGCGCGCGGTTTCCTGGATTTCATCTGGTCGATCCGTCAGTTGAACTACGCCCTGGCCCTGATCGGAGCTGCGCCTGAGGCTCATACTGAAGCCGACCGTGTGGCCCTGGGCGAGGCGGCGACGGGAGTGTTGAACCCGGCACTCGGGGCCTTCAGCCAAGGCGTCCGGGGCTACTATTTCTCGCTGGCAGCAGCGGCCTGGCTGTTCGGGCCTATCTGGCTGGCGCTGGGCGTGGCCCTGACGACCGGTCTGCTGGTCTGGCGTCAGGCGGGATCGCCCGCGGCGAGGGCTCTGCGCAACGCCCGACGTCTGCTGGAATCCAAGTAGCGCCACGCTCGTTCGCAGTCGCGGGCGCGGCGGGGCGAAACATGCCGCTGAAACCGGTTACGACCGTCTTGTGAAGACTAAACACCCCGTTACAAGGCGTTACCGCAGGTGCGAAATACCCGCTTGACGGATTGTGCACCGCACACTAGCTTGATTTTCGACGCTTCGGCGTCATGCCCTTCCTGGGCGTTTCCTCCCTATAGACTTTCAAGCCGCGCCTTCGGGCGCGGCCTTTTTTCTGTCCGCTGCCTGGCTCGCCGCTTACGCTTTGGACAGCAGGGCGGCGATGACCCGCGCGACGCCTTTCTCACAACGTGACCATCCCGGGCCGGGCTTCCGCGTCGCCTCGTCCAGATAAAGCGCGCGGTTCAACTCGATCTGCACCGCATGAAACCCATCCGCCGGGCGCCCCCAGACCTGCGTCGTCCATCCGCCCGCATAGGGATGGTTCAGCGCCACCCGCCAGCCGAGGCTTTCGAACAGCGCCTTCAGCCGTCGCGTCAGGGCCGGGTCGCAGGCCGTGCCGTGCCGGTCGCCCAGCACGACATCCACGCCCCGCACCCCTTGCGCTGTTCGCGTCACCCGCGACGGCATGGAGTGCCAGTCGATCAGCACGGCCGAGCCTTCGCGCGCCTGCGTCGCCTGCATCAAGTCGGATAGGGCCGCATGATAGGGGCGATGGACCCGGTCGATCCGCCCCGCCGCCTCGGCCAGCGATAGCGTTCGGTCATATAGCGGATGCCCGTCCCCCGACAGCCGGGGCACGACGCCGTACCCGGCTGAAGTCCGAAGGGTCGCGGCACCGGCCTCCACCCCCTTGATCAGCACCGGATCCAGCTCATCGGGATTGCGGTTGAGGTCCAGATAGGCTCGCCCGACCGTGGCCGCGATCACGCTGGCCCCCTGCGATGGCCCCGAGGCGATCAGCCGGTCAATCAGCGCGTCTTCGGCACTGCGTAGTCCCCCCCCGTCCAGATGCGGCGACGCCGCCATGTCATCGGGGTAGAGCGTGCCTGAATGCGGGGAAGCGAAGACGAACCGGCTAGGGCGTGAGGCAGGCGTAATAACATAAGGCGCGCCCCTGCCCTTGCCGTCGTCCTGCTCGTCGCCACCCTGATCCATAGGCGAGCCATATCCTGTTTCGGTGTGAGGAAAACAGGCTCCATCCACAGCTTCACCACTCGCGCAAACGGTGATTTTCATGGCCGGTTTACCGTTCCGGGCGTAGCGTCACCGCTGAAACGACGGGACGAAATCCACATATGGCGCGTATTCTTCTGGCCGAGGACGACAGTTCGCTGCGCGGCTTCCTGACACGCGCCCTGGAACGGGCCGGCCATTCCGTGGTCGATTGCGAGAACGGCGACGACGCTATCGACGCCCTTGATCAAGGCCCCTGGGACCTTCTGCTGACCGACATCGTCATGCCTGGAGCCGACGGCATAGAGGTGGCCCGCGTCGCCGCCGCCCGCCAGCCCGGCATTCGCATCATGTTCATCACCGGATTCGCCGCCGTAGCCCTGACCGCTGCCCAGGCCAGTCCGCAAGCCAAGGTCCTGTCCAAACCCGTCCACCTGCGCGATCTGGTCGGCGAGGTCGAGAAGATGGTCGCAGCAGCCTAGCCGACGACCGCGTCATCAGATGGGGGTGCGGTCGACCCGCCATCCAACATCTGAACATAGCGTCTCATTGTGCGCGACATCGCCTCGAACGCTCCGTCAGGGGCGACGCCGAACTCGCGCAGATGCCCGTCCACATGCATGCGTGTCAGGCCATAGGCGAGCGCCCTGATCTGAAGATGCGCCTCGTCCATGTCGATGGATCTGAAGTGCCCCTGGTCGATCGCGGACTGAAACAACGCGGCCGTCTGGGTGCGTATCCAGCCGTTGTCCGCCATCAGAGGCTCCGAGCCATAAAAGCCGATCAGATGTCGATCGCCCAGCAGGCGATAGTGGGTCGGATTCTGAACGGCCCAGCGGAAATAGGCATCGGCAACCGACATCAGCCGCTGGAGCGGTGCCAAGGTCCTTGAGTGTTCCATATCGGCCGCGATCGCCATTCTCAGGCGCGACATCCCCTCTTCGGCCACGGCCAAAACCAGAGCGGCCCGATCCCGAAAATGCCGGAACGGCGCACCGGACGACACACCGGCCCGTCGGGCGACCTCACGGATCGTGACGCCCTCCACACCGCTTTCGGCAACCAGCCCGACCGTCGCCTCGATCAGGGCCTGGCGAAGATTGCCGTGGTGATAGGGCGCAGCAGCGGCATCAGAAGCCTGGGTCATCTTCACGCAGCCTAACACGAACGCACAAAAGTAAGCACCGCTCACTTTCGGCTTGAGCAATCCGATCAATGATGTAATCAGCGCTTACATTATCGTGGAGTGGGCTTGTGATTAGGATGCTTCAATACGGATTGATCGGCTTGGTCCTGTTGGTTGCGACGCCCGCCGGGGCCCGTCAGCAGGCCCCTTTCGGCCCCTGGCTCACCGAGACCGGAAATCTGGAAATCGCCATAGCCCCTTGTGGCGCGCGGCTGTGCGGCACCGTCACCAGGGTGATCAACAACCGCTCCATGGCCGCACAGGCTCGCAACAGCCAGCCGGCCTATGCGGGAATGAAAATCCTGACGGACGTGCGCCGCAGCGGCTATCACTATCGAGGTCACATATTCAACCGCGACGACGGTCGGACCTACGACTGCAACATTCGGATCCAGGCTGACGGCAGCCTGCAGATCCGGGCTTACGTTCTTTCCCCCTTGATCGGGCGCACCCAGGTCTGGCGCAGACCCCCGGCCCCGGCGACCCCCCGCGTCGCGCGATAGGGAAATGTCTTTCGGCCTTGGCGCCAAACGGCCTCTGTTTCGCCCTTGCGGTCATCGCGAAGGGTGGGGTATAGACGCCTCCTTCCCGTTCCGGGGTTTCCTCGGAACCGTCTTGGCGGATGCGTAGCTCAGCGGGAGAGCACCTCGTTGACATCGAGGGGGTCACAGGTTCAATCCCTGTCGCGTCCACCATTCCTTCTCTTTCCATTTTGACCTGATCGCCCACGGGGCAGCATGACCATGTCCGCTCCCTTGCGCCGATTGATCGACCTGCCTGGCGTCAATGACCTCGAGCTCAAGGCGTTGATGAAGCCGCGCTATGCCGATGAGGCATATCGGTCCGAGTTCCCTGACATCGACGACTGCGCCCGCACCGCCTTTGGCCTGAGCGTGGACGAGGCCGAGGCTGTTGCCCTGCCCGCCGACTGGGACGGGATCGACCGGCTGGAGGGTCAGGAGCGGATCGAGGCGTTCGAGGCCGAGGGCTGGGACGTCACCAGCGACCGGCGCAAGCCCCTTCGTATGCTGGACCAGTTCGCCCTGCCGCTGGCCCTGGCCATACGCGGCGTGGCGGGTGAGCTGCCGTTCCAGCCCGACGACGATACGCCGGAGCCCTGGGGCGCGGGCATGGCCGCCGAGGCCGCGCGGTTCAGGAAACGCTGAAGGGTTTGCGCCGATCACGGTCGGCGGCCGCGACGACCAGCAGCATGACGATCAGGGCGACGCTGTATTCCATGCCGCCGGTCCCATGCTCGCCGACCCACCAGCCGTTGCCGAAGTGGATCAGCACGATGCCGGTCGCCGCAATGGCGAACAGGGCCGTTGCGGCCCAGCGCACCTGAAACCCGACGATGATCATGACGCCGCCGATCAGCTCGACCAGGCTGATCGCCCAGACCAGCGGCACGCCGAACGGAAAGCCGAGCGTCTCCATGAAGCCGCCGAACTTCGGGATGGTGCCGTTGAAGATGCGCATGGCCGCATGCGCCATGAAGAACAGAGGCGTCGCGATCCGCAGCACCAGCAGGGCCTGCTGGAGCGAAAGAAAGGGATAGCGGCTCATACAGATCTCCCCCGAGAACAGTAACCGATGCTGGTCCAGCCTCAGGCTGGCACGTCACCGGATGGCGAGGGAACGGTACCGGTACATATGAGCCCTGTGACGGCCCCGTCGTGGCCCTGCGGACTGGACCGGACGCACATCCGGGGGCAATGAAGCGGCATGGCGAACCTGTTCGATACCCCCACCCCCGCCCAGTGGCGCGAGCTGGCCCAGAAGGCGCTGAAAGACCGGCCCCTCGAAAGCCTGGTCCATCTGGATGCGGACCAGCTGGCGGTGCGGCCGCTGTATGCAGAGGCGACGACGGTGGAGCCGATCTTTGCCCCGCGCCCGTCGGATGCCGAGGGCCGGGCCTGGGATCTGCGGACCCTGGTCGAGGGCGACGCGCCCGACGCCGTCAATTCGGCGGTGCTGGCCGACCTGACCGGCGGCGCGGCTTCTGTGATTTTGAAAGGGGCGGTGCTGGGCGACAGCGAGCCTTTGGCGCGGGCGCTGGACGGTGTGGCGCTGGAACTGGCGGCCGTCGGGCTGGATGCGGGTCTGGACGGGCCGGAGGCGGCCAATGCCCTGGCGGTCGTCGGAAAGGGCTCGCCGCGGGCCAAACTGATGTTCCATCTGGACCCCCTGTCCGCCTTTGCCGAGGTGGGGGCGTCGCCGCGCCCCATTGAGGCGCATCTGGAACTGGCGGCCAATACGGCGGCGCGGCATGCCAGTGCCTATCCGGACGCCAGCCTGTTCATGGCCGGCGGACGGGTCGTGCATGAGGCGGGCGGGTCCATCGCCCAGGAGCTGGCCTTCGTCCTCGCCAATGCGGTGGCTCTGGCGAGAGCCGCGACTGAAGCGGGCATGACCGCCGAGGCGGCGCTGAGGGCGACCATTCTGGGCGTATCGGTCGATGCCGAATATTTCGACGGCCTGGCCAAGGTGCGGGCCCTGCGCATGGTTTGGAAGACGCTGACCGGAGCCTTCGGCTTCGACGCCCCCGCCATGATCGAGGCGCGGTCGTCGCGGCGGATGCTGAGCAAGCTCGATCCCTGGCCCAATCTGCTGCGGCTGACGGCGGCAGGGTTCGCGGGCGCGGTCGGCGGGGCCGATGCCGTGGTGGTCGATGCCTTTTCGCGTGCTGCCGGAAGGCCCGACGCCTTTGCCCGGCGTCAGGCGCGCAACACCCAGCTGGTGCTGATGGAAGAGGCCAATCTGGGTCGGGTGGATGATCCGGCCGCCGGCTCCTGGTATCTGGACGCCCGCACGCGCGACCTGGCCGAGGCCGCCTGGGCCGAGTTTCAGATCATCCAGGCCGAGGGCGGTCTCATCGATGCGCTGAAGGGCGGGCTGATCCAGCCGCGCGTCGCGCGGGCGCGGGCGTTGCGCGAACAGGCGCTTGCGAATGGATCGGCCCAGATCGTTGGGGTCACGAAATATGTCGATGCCGAGCCGCGTCCCGCCCCGGTCGAGGACGCGCCGCTGACGGTGGCCCATGGCGGTGGCGACACCTGCGAACCCCTGACGCCCATCCGCTTCGCTGCCGCCTTCGAGACGCAGGCTGAGGGAGAGACGCAATGAACTTCCCCGATTTCTCCCGCGTCGTCCTCGACACCTCCGCCACCGGCCACGGCTCGAAACGCGACGCCTGGCGCACGCCCGAGGGGCTAACCGTCGCCACAGCCTATAACGCCGGCGCCGTGGAAGGGCTGGACTTCATCCACGGCCTGCCCGGCATCGCCCCCTATGTGCGCGGCCCCTATCCCACCATGTATGCGGGCAATCCCTGGACGATCCGCCAGTACGCGGGCTTCTCCACCGCCGAGGCGTCCAATGCCTTCTATCGTCGCAACCTGGCGGCGGGTCAGAAGGGGCTGTCCATCGCCTTCGACCTGGCCACGCACCGGGGCTACGATTCGGACCATCCGCGCGTGGCGGGCGACGTCGGCATGGCGGGGGTCGCGATCGATTCCATCCTGGACATGCGCACCCTGTTCGACGGCATTCCACTGGATCAGATGTCGGTCTCCATGACCATGAACGGCGCGGTTTTGCCGATCCTGGCGCTCTATGTCGTGGCGGCCGAGGAGCAGGGCGTGCCCCATGCGGCCCTGACCGGCACGATCCAGAACGATGTCCTCAAGGAGTTCATGGTCCGGAACACCTACATCTATCCGCCCGCGCCCTCGATGCGGATCATCGCCGACATCTTCGCCTGGACGGCGCAGGAGACGCCCAAGTTCAACTCCATCTCCATCTCCGGCTATCACATGCAGGAGGCGGGGGCGTCTGCGGATATCGAGCTGGCCTACACCCTGGCCGACGGGCTGGAGTACATCCGGGCCGGTGTCGATGCGGGCATGGCCGTGGACCGGTTCGCGCCGCGTCTCAGCTTTTTCTGGGCCATCGGCATGAACTACTTCATGGAAGTGGCCAAGATGCGCGCAGGCCGCCTGCTGTGGGCCGAGGCGGTCAAGGCCGAGTTCGGGGCGACCGACCCGCGGTCGCTATCCCTGCGCGCCCACTGCCAGACTTCGGGCTGGTCGCTGGCGGCCCAGGACGTGTTCAACAATGTGCCCCGCACCATGGTCGAGGCCATGGCGGCGGCGGGTGGCCAGACACAGAGCCTGCATACCAATGCCCTGGACGAGGCCCTGGCCCTGCCGACGGACTTCTCGGCCCGGATCGCGCGAAACACCCAGATCCTGTTGCAGATGGAGACGGGGCTGACCCGCGTCATCGATCCCTGGGGTGGCAGCTACTATGTCGAGCGGCTTACCCACGAACTGGCCGAGCGGGCGCGGGCTCACATGGCCGAGGTGCGTGAACTGGGCGGCATGGCCAAGGCGATCGAGGCCGGCATTCCCAAGCTGAGGATCGAGGAGTCGGCGGCCAAGACCCAGGCTCGGATCGACACGGGGCAGCAGACGGTCGTGGGCGTGAACCGCTATCTGAACGACACCCTCGACGACATTCCGATGTTGAAGGTCGACAATGCCGAGGTCCGCGCCCGCCAGATCGAGAAGCTGCAAAAACTGCGGGCCGAACGCGACGAGGCGAAGACGCAGGCCGCGCTGAATGCCCTGACCGAAGGCGCGCGGGGCACCGCCAATCTGATGGAGCTGTCGGTTCAGGCGGCACGCGCACACGCCACGGTCGGCGAAATCTCCGACGCGCTGGAGGCCGCCTTTGGACGCCATGTCGCAAAGGTCCAGACTGTCCAGGGTGTCTATGCGAAAGAGGCCGGGGAAAATCCAAGGATATCCAGGGCCCGCGACATGGTCGCCGCCTTCGTCGAGAACGACGGCGGGCCGCCCCGCATCCTGATCGCCAAACTGGGCCAGGACGGTCACGACCGGGGCCAGAAGGTCGTCGCCACCGCCTATGGTGACCTGGGACTGGAGGCCGTCGCCGGGCCCCTGTTCCAGACACCCGCCGAGGCCGCGCGCGACGCCGTGGCCAACAACGTCCATGTCGTGGGGGCCTCCTCCCTGGCCGCCGGACATTTGACGCTGGTGCCCGAACTGAAGGCCGAATTGGCCAAGCTGGGGCGGCCCGACATCATGATCACGGTCGGCGGCGTCATCCCGCCGGGCGACGTCCAGACCCTGATCGACATGGGAGCCGCCGCCGTCTATCCGCCCGGCTCCGTCATCGCCGACACGGCCATCGACCTGATCGAAAAACTGAACCAGCGGCTCGGCTACGCCCAGAAGGGCTAGGGTCTGTAAGCGGCGGGCAGGGCCGCGACCTCTTCCGTCGTCAGCCGCTTGCTGACACGCACGCGGCAAACGCTGGCGGGTGTGGTCGATCCCGGCACGACCAGACGCGCCCAGTCGTCGGTGCACAGACGGCTGCCGCTCAGCCCAGCGCCGTCCGGCAGGATAGCCAGTCGATAGGCGAAATCCAGATCGTTGCAGCCACCGGCCGCATCCAGCCGATAGACGTCGCTGCGGCCGACCTTCAGATAGACCTCGCTGATCCGGCCCTGCCGGAAGTTGTCGACCTGGCTGATGTTGAAACACTGACGCTCGGCACGGGCTTCAGACGCCGTCTGTGTGGCATCGCCCGACATGGGGGCGCAGGCCGCAAGGACCGACGGGATCATCAGGGCGACAAGGGTGGTGACGCTACGCATGGCTGGCTCCACGACAGCCCCCGCTGTCGATTAAGCGTCGGACTTTATCGCCGGTTCCGCAAGGGCCGACGCCTTGCCACGCCCCGGATAGAGGCGAGCGGCCAGGTCGTTTGGCAGCGGTGACGGCGTTCCGGTCGCGAGGGCGGCGACATGCTCGGCCAGCAATGGGGCGACGCAGAAGCCGCGCGACCCCAGCCCGCCCAAAACGTAAAGGCCCGGCTGATCGGTCACGGCACCTGCAAGCGGCAGGCGATCCGGCGTGGTGGCGCGCATGGCAGCACGGCTGTGGACCGTCCCGGGCATCTGACCCGCCGATCCCGGCAGGCGAGATGAGAGCGTGGCCAGGTTGCGGGCTGTATCCACTGCCGAGGCCGCCGTATCGACACGACCCCGATCATGGGTCGCGCCGAACAGAAAGCCTTGGCCCGTTGGCACGCGATAGCCGCCCCAGGCGACCGGTGCGGCGAACGTGTCGCCCTCGACATCGACCCAATCCGCCTGACCCCGGACCGGCGACAGAGGCAGATCATCCGCCAGCGCCGCTGCGCCCCACCCCGCCGCCACGATCACGACATCCGCTGTCAGAATAAGCTCGCCCTCCGCCGACAACAGCTGCCATCCCCGGGCGGCCTGCTCGATACGCTGGACGCTCGCCATTACCCGATCCGCCTCGGCCAGCCAGGCCTCCAGCACCGGCGCGGGCCGAAGAGCAAGTGCGGAAGCCATCATCAGCCCGCCGGTCTCGATGGCCTCCCCCAGATGAGCCGAGGCAGTCGCGGCATCGACTACCGTCATGGCACCGTCCGGCCAGAGGTCCTGATCGGCGATCTTGCGGTACCGACCGGCATCGCGCGCTGCCTGTTCCAGTTGCAGCACACCCTGCGCGACCACCGCCTCTGGCACAGTGGCATACAGCGCCCCCGCACGTTCAAGTGCCTGGGCGTGCAGGGCCGCGATCTCGGTGTCGCCCGCATCCAGTCGCGGGGTGACCAGGGCCACCGGAAAGCCGGAGCCGCCCGCACCGGCATGCTCCGCCTCCACGACCGTCGCGCGATAGCCAAGGGCGTCGAAGGCCCGCGCCAGGGAGGCCCCCGCTATACCTGCGCCGATGACGGCGACCGTCGGGGGGCCAGAGTCCTGCATCGTGCCCGGTAGCCGCGCCTCCAACCGCTCGCGCTTGCGGCCGTGACCGGGGCGTTTGTCGACCTGAAAGCCCCGCTCGGCCAGGCCGCGCCGCACGGCACCTGCGACGGTGAAGGTGGCAACCCGTGCCCCCGGTGCCGACCGGGCGGCGATGGCGTCGATCACTGCGTCCGACCACATGCCGGGATTGGTCGAAGGCGCGAACCCGTCCAGGAACCAGGCGTCGGCTTGTCCCGACCATTGCCTCAGCGCCCATTCCGCGTCGCCGATCGCCAGGTCCAGCGTCGCCCCAAACTCCGGCAGGCTCACGCGGTGAAAACCCGGCGTGCCGGAAGGCCAGTAGTCGAGCAGCGTCCCGGTGATCTCTGCCATATCGGGCCAGGCCGACAGGGCCCGTGCAGCTTCGTCGCGGCTGAGCGGAAAGCCCTCCACCGAGAAGATGTGCAGGTGGCCATAGTCTGGTCGTCCCCGCCGCCACAGATCCAGCAGGGCGACGATGTTCAGCCCTGTGCCAAAGCCCAGTTCAGCCACCGTGAAATGCTGGCGATCGGCCCAGGCGTTGGGCAGGTCGCAACCGGCCAGAAAGACCGCCCGGCTCTCGGCCAGACCATCTTCCTTTGAAAAATAGACATCGTCGAATCGGCCCGAGCGCGGCGCGCCGTCATCGGCCCACAGCAGACGCGGCGAGCGGTCGTCGCTCAATGGCCCGACGCGTGTTCGGGGGTGGCCGCAGGTGCGGCCTCTGTCGAAGCGGGCTGGTCTCCGGCTGCCGCGGTCTGGCCGTCGGTCGCTGGAGCGTCAGTGGCAGGCGCGGGTGTCGGGGTCGCAGGTGCTTCGGCGGCGGCGCGGGCGTCCTCGACCGCCTGCTCCATGGTGACGACCTCTTCGGTTGCGGCCTCGGCATGGTCGCCATCCGCCGCCTCGGCGGCGTGCGCCTCAGGTGCCGCCTCTTCGGCGGGCTTGCTGCAGGCCGCGATCGTCAGCACGGACAGGAGCGAGAGGGTCAGGGCGGCGCGGGGGAAGCGCATGAGGGGACCTTGGGTCGGGGGCAATGACGACTTTGCCTAACAGACATTGGCGCCGGTCGCACCCGACGCCCTCACCCTTCAGCCATGAAAAAAGGGCCGCCCTTACGGACGACCCTTCTCTCGCACAGCCGGGAGGCTGCGACGTTCGTCTTACTGAGCCGGGGCCGGAGCCGGGGCCATGGCACCGTCGGCGGCAGGAGCCGGGGCGGGAGCCATCGCGCCTTCGGCGGTGGCGGCAGCGGCGTCCGAGGTAGCAGCAGCGGCTTCGGTCGTCGCTTCGGCGGCTTGAGCCGTGGCGTCGGCAGCGGCCTGGGTCGCGTCAGCAGCGGTTTCGGTGGCGTCGGCGGCCTTGTCGTCGGCGGCGGGGGTGCAGGCGGCCAGGGCCAGAGCGGCGACCGAGGCAGCGACCAGAGCGGTGATGCGCATGTGTGTAGTCCTTCAGAAGGTTATGCGGGATCAGACGCCCCCGCGAGACGGAGTGAACGCCAAGGCGAGGCGTCAGGCAAGCGAAATTATCACGCGTTCGTGAACGCTGATCACGCGGCCGCGGGGGCTGCCGAAAGGGCTTCTTCCATCTCGGCGAACGACGGCTGGGCCGAGGACGGAATGTCGCCGCGACCGATCTCGATCGAGATCTGGGCCGCATTGCCGTGCAGATGGGCGACCAGAACCGAACGGATGATCTTGTAGTAGGAGCCGTCGTCGTCGACGATCTGCTGCAGGCGTGCGGCCAGCGGCCCGACCAGGCCATAGGCCAGGAACACGCCCAGGAATGTGCCGACCAGGGCCCCGCCGATCATGCCGCCCAGAACCTCGGGCGGTTCGGTGATGGCGGCCATGGTCTTGATCACCCCCAGCACGGCGGCGACGATCCCCAGAGCCGGCAGGGCGTCGGCCATCTGTTGCAGGGCATGTGCGGGCCCCAGCGCCTCGTGGTGATGCTTCTCCAGCTGCTTTTCCATGGCGTCCTCGATCTGGTGAGGATCCTCCAGGTTCATCGTCATCATCCGCAGGGTGTCGCAGATGAAGTCGGTGGCGAAATGGTCCTTCAGCACCTTGGGGTACTGCTGGAAGATGGTGCTTTCGCCCGGCTTTTCGATATGGCTTTCCAGGGCGATCACGCCCTTGGACTTCATCGTCTTGGTTAGCTGGAACAGCAGGGAAAGCAGGTCCTTGTAGTCCTGCTTCTTCCATTTCGGTCCGCCGAAGATGCGGCCGAAGCTGCCGAGCACGCCCTTCAGGGTGCTCGGCGAGTTGGACATCAGCAGGGCCGCGATCGCCGCCCCGCCGATCATCATCATCTCATAGGGCAGGGAATGGAGGATGACCCCCATCTTGCCGCCGGCGATCGTATAGCCGCCGAACACCATGCCGAAGAGCACGACGATACCGATGATCTGAAACATGAGGCAGGCGCGTCCTGGCAGGAGAGACGCGCATGATCGCTGTTAATGATTAAGGGGCGGTTGCGAACCGTGGTCGATCAGAGACGGGTTTCGCCGCTCAGGATCGCCGCACGCGCCGCCGCCGTCAGCTTGGTGTAGCCGCTCTTGCCACCCCGAACGTACAGGGCTCCATCGACCTTTTCCGGATCGAAGCCATCGGTGACCAAGTCGATCTTGCGATATTTGAAGGTGCCCGTCGTCTCCGCCGACTTGATCAGCCGCACAAAGCAAGGCCGCGCATAGGACGGCAGTTCGTTATCGACCCACTGGGAAAAGGCGGCGGCTCCGAACTTGCCCTCCATCACCAGGGCGACCATGCCCGCCTTGCCGTCCTGACCGGGGATGGGCACGCCATAGGCGATGACCTCCTTGACGCCCGGCGCATCGGCCAGCCGCTGCTCGACCTCGGCGGTCGAGACGTTCTCGGCCTTCCAGCGATAGGTGTCGCCGATCCGGTCGATGAAATAGACATAGCCTTCGGAATCCTGGCGCATCAGGTCACCGGTACGGAACCAGCGGTCGCCGCGCACGAAGACGTCGCGCAGGATTTTCTTCTCCGACGCGGCCTTGTCGGCATAGCCGGAAAAGCTGTGACGCAGGTCGTCGCTGATCTTGCCCAGCGCCTCGCCCACCTCGCCCGGTCCGGCCAGCTGGCACAGGCCGTCGTTGCCGCGCAGGGGCTCTTCGGTGTCGATGTCGAACTTCACCAGCTTGAAGTTGATCTTGTTCTTCACGAAGCCGGGCACGCGGCCGATGGCCCCCGGCTTGCCGTCGAAGTTGAACAGCGAAACATTGCCCTCGGTCGAGCCGTAGAACTCCAGGATGTCGGGGATGCGGAACCGCGCCTGGAAATCGTCCCATACATCGGGGCGCAGGCCGTTGCCGAAGGCCAGCCGCAACTTGTGCGACCGCTCATCCGGCTGCTCTGGACAGTTGACCAGATAGCGGCACAGCTCCCCGATATAGACGAACAGGGTCGCCCCGCTCGCCTTGGCATCGGGCCAGAAGCTGGAGGCGGAAAACCGCCGGCGCAGGACCAGCTTGCCGCCGTTCAGCAGGGCGGGGCCGATGCCGACCAGGCCACCTGTCGAATGATACAGGGGCAGTACGTTGAACGTCACATCCTTGTCGGTCGCCGCCGTCGCCCCGGCGAAGGCGCGCATATAGGTCCGGGCGCGCGCATGGGTGATCTTGGCCGCCTTGGGCATGCCGGTCGTGCCGGAGGTGTAGATATACAGGGCCGTATCGCGATTGGTCAGTCCCGACCGCAACGAGCGGTTGGGACGCACGGACGATCCGCTGCGCACCGGCTTGTCCAGACCCCGGCGGCTGTCGGCCTCATCGGCATCGCCCAGCCCGAGCACCCAGAGCATCAGATTGCGTCCCGACAGCAGACGCGCATCGTCGACGCTGCGCCAGCATTCCAGATCCGTGACGACCTGGGAGGCATTGGAGATCGACAGGCAGTGGGCCAGCGCATGGCCGGTCAGATTGGTGTTGATCAGGGCGGTACCGACCCCGACCTTGGCGAACCCCATCCAGGCGGCGATGTATTCGGCGCGATTCAGCATGACCAGGGCGACCGTGTCACCCCGCTTCAGCCGACGGCTCTGGGCCCAGTGGCCAAAGCGGTTGGCCATGGCGTCCAGCTCGCGATAGGTCAGACTGCGCTGATCGTCCTGAATGGCGACATTGTCGCCGAACTTGTCGACCGCCTCCTCCCAGTCGTCGCAGACTAGGACAGGGCTATCCATTTCGATGGGCTTGATGCGCTTGAACAGGCGGTTCAGCCCCTTGGCGAACCGGATATCGCGCTTGATGTTCGCCACCAGACCCATCTTTCCCCTGTGCCTTTCGCGAAATTCACCCGTCTCATGGTGATGAACAAGGCGTCCGCCGCGGTCAACCAAAGAGCCGGTATTGGACACATTTATCGTGCCGTGGTGTCGTTTGAGCCGAAATCCGTCTTGCAGCAAACACGGTAACGCAGGGTCAAGATATCGATAAACCAAGGTCAGGTGCCGTGATTTTCCGTGTCGGCAAACATAGTTCGATCCAGCCATCGCCTCATGTGTGGCGGCATCGGTGTTTCTTCACGGCAAAGCTGTTTTTCTGGAACTCTGTTCTGTCGTACCGGTTTTGTTGACCTCGCTAATGAAGGTGAAAGACATGTCCGTAACCTATACAGACGAAACCAATGACCGCTCGCTGAACAGCGACGCCCCTTACGTGCCCGCCTACGCCCGTAGCCGCCAGAGCCGCAAGAGCAAGGGCGGCCTCAAGACCTGGATGATCCTGGCACCGATCGGCGTCCTGACCATCGGCGGCATCGGCGCTGCCATGATGATGGGCGGCGGTGAGCAGAGCCAGACGGCCGAGGCCGAGGTGGCGACCCCCGCGCCGCTGGCCAGCCAGCCGCTGCAGCGTGATGTGGCCACCGCGCCCATGACGACAGCCGCGACGCCCGCCCCGGTGGACGTCGTTCCGGCCCCGGCTCCTGTGGCGCGTTCGGTCGAACCCGCCCGTGAGTCCGCCCCCGTTCGCCGCTCTGCCCCGCGTGCCGCAGCCACGACCACGCCGCGTGTGGAAGCGACGCCCGAGCCTGTCCTGACCGGCCCGCAGCCGTACAATGGCACACCGTCGGCACCGGCTTCCAGTGCCGCCCCGTCGCCGACCTCGACGCTGAACCGTGCGCCAGTCGTCGTGACGCCCGCACCAGTCACCCCGGCTCCCACGTCGGCTCCGGTGATCGTGGTTCCGCCCGCCGGTTAAGCGCAGGCACTGGACAGCAGAAGGCCCCGACGGATCGCTCCGTCGGGGCCTTTCCAATTGCGGGCGATCTCAGGAAATCGGCGACACCCGCCAGATGACATTGCCCACATCGTCGGCCACCAGCAGGGCTCCGGTTGCATCGAACTGCACACCGACCGGACGCCCCATGGCCTGTTCGTTCTCGTTGAGAAAACCCGTCAGAATGTCCTGCGGCCCGCCATTGGGCACGCCGTTGGCGAACGGCACGAAGATGACCTTATAGCCACTGCGGGGTTTGCGATTCCACGATCCATGCTGACCGATGAAGGCACCGCCGCGATACTGGGCCGGGAAGCTGTCGCCCTCGCCGAACGTCAGTCCCAGCGAGGCCGTATGGGCTCCCAGCGCATAGTCGGGCCGCAGGGCGGATGCGACCTTGTCGGGCTGTGCCGGTTTGACGCGCGTATCGACGACCTGGCCATAATAGCTCCACGGCCAGCCGTAGAAGCCGCCCGGCGTGACCGAGGTCATGTAGTCGGGCACCAGGTCGTTACCCAGTTCGTCCCGCTCATTGACCGCGACCCACAGCTTGCCGCTGTCCGGCTGCCAGTCCATGCCGACCGGATTGCGCAGGCCCGACGCGTAGAGGCGGTGCGCGCCTGTCGCCGGATCGATCTCCCAGATGGCGGCGCGACCCTCTTCCTCGTCCAGCCCGTTCTCGCCGATGTTGGAGTTGGAACCGACCCCGACATACAACCGCGAGCCATCGGCCGAGGCGACCAGGCTCTTGGTCCAGTGGTGATTGCGCTGGGCTGGGAGGGCCACGACCGTGCGCGGCGCGGCATCGATCCGCGTCTGACCCGTCCGATACGGAAAGGCCACCACCGCATCGGCATTGGCCACATAGAGGGTGTCGCCGACCAAGACCATGCCGAACGGCGACATCAGGTTCTCGAGGAAGGCCGTCTTCGTCTCTGCCACGCCGTCGTCGTCGGCGTCACGCAACAGGCTGATGCGATTGGCGCTCGGCACCGTCGCGCCCGCCCGGCCCATGATCAGCCCCTGAACCCAGCCGCGCAGACCGCCCTTCTTGTCGTCCGGCTTGGGCGGCGCATTGCTCTCGGCCACCAGGATGTCGCCATTGGGCAGGCGATATAGCCAGCGCGGATGATCCAATCCCGACGCAAAAGCCTGAACCCTGAAACCCGGCGCGGCGATCGGCGTCCGTCCCTCTGGCCAGCCGACGGCATCGGCGATGTTCACCCGCGGCACCAGGGACGCGGTCGGCTCCGGCAATGTCGGATTGGGTCCGAACCCGACCAGGGGATCAAGAGCCGCAGGTCCGGCGCAGGCGGCAAGTGTCAGACAGGCGACCGCCGCCAGGAGGCGGGGTCGGCCAATGGATCGTGTCATGGTGGCTCCGGACGTCAGAACTCAGGGAACTCGAGACGGCTGACGTCATACCCGAGAGCCGCGGCGCGGGCGACCAGCCGCTCGCGCTCGGCGGCGTTTGGTACTTCGCGGGTGTAGATCCACAGCTTGTCGAAGGTCGGGTCCGCCGAGATGAACCAGCTATAGTCGTCGGCCCGGTCCAGCACCCAGTAGTCCCAGGTCACGAACCCGGCGAGATAGCGCGCCCTCAGCTTGGCATTGGTGCCGGGATCGAGGATTTCGCCCCGCGCGCCGATGGCCTTCTCGCGCCCCTGCGGTGTGCCGGACTGGCAAGTGTCACGAACGTCCACGCGGGTCGGATTGACGACGACATAGTTGGTGGCCCCCGCGACGCATCCATCGGTCAGGCGCATGGGAAGGCGGGCGATCTCCAGCCAGCGGCCGGAGTAGAACCGCTCCAGATCGACCGGCTTCAGCGGCTGGGGCGCGCGCACCTGATCCGGGGAGGGCGCGGTAACACAGGCGCTCAGGGCGAGGGCGGCGGCGATGAGGGGGGCGACGGCGAGCGATTTCAGCGACATGATGCGGCTCCGGCAGACGACGACAATCCGTGATATACGACGCGCGTTCCATCGGGACGCAGGCCGCGACGCCATGCCGCCTAATTCAGTGGATTCAGGTCCTTCGGTGCCCGTATCCTGCGGTACCGCGCCTCCACGAAGGCGAAGGCCCCGAACGCCATCAGGCCTATGGCGGTCAGCGACAGGATGATCGACCCGCCCGGCTGACGCTCCAGCGCATCGAGGCCTGCGCCAAAGCTCGACACCTCTGCCGCGCTGGCCCGGAATCCCGCGATGATCACGAACAGAGCAAGGGGCAGCAGCGCAAACCCCCGTGCCACATAGCCCGCCCGCGCCACCGGCACGACCCGGCGACAGATGTCGGCGGAACAGGCCAGGTCGCTGGAAAAGTCCGAGCGGAACCCCCGCACCATATTGCCGATCCCTACGCCCGCCACGATCAGGCCGACACCGATCAGCAGCCAATCCCCGAACGGCATGTCCAGCAGAGCCGCCGCCTTCTGCTGGTTCTCGGCGATATCCTCGGCGGCGGGATTGGCCTTGACCTCATCCAGCAGCTCGAAAACACTGGCGGCCAGCAGGCCATAGACCAGACCGCTCATCGCCTGGCCCGCCCGCATGCCCCACGCCTTCAGCGACGTGCCCTCACGGTCCGCATCGAAGACGGACTGCAGCACCCGCCACAACACGAAGGCCCACAGGCCGACGCCCAGCAGCACCAGCCAGACCCGCCCGAACTGCTGCTGCGCCAGCCAGCCGACGGCCCCGCTGGTGCCCACCGCATCGGACATCCAGTCCATTGCCGCCATCAGGGCGATCAGGCCCACGGACAGATAGACGAATCCCCGCGCGCCGTAGCCGACACGCGCCGCCCCCTCCAGCAGACTGTCCGTGGACGGCAGGTTCCGGATCAGGCGACGGGGTCTGGATGGGGACAGAATGGACACGAGGCTGCAAATGCGCGGCAGGCGATAAGGCTCCGCTTGGTCGAAAACAGCGGGGTTGTCGGCTTGTGGTAGCGCGACCTCAGGCTTATCTGCGCACCGCTCACGGGAGGGCACATATGCATCCGGTCATCCAGATCGACGGTCTGACCAAGACCTACAAGTCGGGCCTTCAGGCGCTGAAACGCGTGGACCTGACCATCGGCAAGGGCGAGATCTTCGCCCTGCTCGGCCCCAACGGCGCGGGCAAGACGACGCTGATCTCCATCGTCTGCGGCATAGTCACGCCTTCGACCGGCACGGTGATCGCCGACGGCCACGACATCCAGAAAGACTACCGCGCGGCCCGCTCGCGCATCGGCCTGGTGCCGCAGGAGCTGACGACCGACGCCTTCGAGACGGTCTGGGCCACGGTCAACTTCAGCCGCCGCCTGTTCGGAAAGGCCCCCAACCCGGCCCATATCGAAAAGGTTCTGCGCGACCTCAGCCTGTGGGACAAGAAGGACGCCAAGATCATGACGCTGTCGGGCGGCATGAAGCGCCGGGTCATGATCGCCAAGGCGCTCAGCCACGAGCCGGATATCCTGTTCCTGGACGAACCGACCGCGGGCGTGGATGTCGAGCTGCGCCGCGATATGTGGAACCTGGTCCGCCAGCTGCGCGAGAGCGGCGTCACCATCATCCTGACCACCCACTATATCGAGGAGGCCGAGGAGATGGCCGACCGCGTGGGTGTCATCCTGAAGGGGGAGCTGATCCTGGTCGAGGAGAAGGCGGCCCTGATGAAGAAGCTGGGCAAGAAGACGCTGACCTTGAACTTGCAGGAGCCGCTGACCGCCGTGCCCGCCGCCCTGGCCGAGTGGAATCTGACGCTGAAGGCCGATGGCAATGAGCTGGAATATGTCTTCGATTCCAACGCCGAACGCACCGGCGTGCCGTCGCTGATGCGGGCGCTGTCGGAAGGCGGCATCGCCTTCAAGGACTTGAACACCCGCCAGAGTTCGCTGGAGGACATCTTCGTCAGCCTGGTGCACCAGGACCGCCCCGCAGGAGCCGCCGCATGAGCGCGATCAGTTTCAACGGCCACGGCGTCTGGGCCATCTATCGCTTCGAGATGGCCCGCGCCTTGCGCACCATCTGGCAGTCGATTGTCACCCCGGTGATCACGACCGCCCTGTATTTCGTGGTCTTCGGCTCGGCCATCGGGTCGCGCATGACCGAGGTCGACGGCGTGCCCTACGGGGCCTTCATTGTGCCCGGCCTGATCATGCTGAGCCTGTTCACCCAGTCGATCTTCAATGCCTCGTTCGGCATCTACTTCCCGAAATTCACCGGCACCATCTACGAGATCCTGTCGGCCCCGGTGTCATCCATGGAGATCGTGCTGGCCTATGTCGGGGCGGCGGCAACCAAGTCGGCGGTGCTGGGCCTGATCATCCTGGCCACGGCCTCGCTGTTCGTACCGCTGGAGATCCTGCACCCGGTCTGGATGCTGCTGTTCCTGATCCTGATCTCCACGACCTTCAGCCTGTTCGGCTTCATCATCGGCATCTGGGCCGACGGATTCGAGCAGCTTCAGATGATCCCCATGCTGGTGGTTACGCCGCTGACGTTCCTGGGTGGATCCTTCTATTCGATCGACATGCTGCCGCCCGCCTGGCGCACGGTGACTCTGTTCAATCCGGTGGTCTATCTGATCTCCGGCTTTCGCTGGACATTCTACGGTCAGGGGGATGTGGGCATCGGGATCAGCGTCCTGGCCACCCTGGCCTTCTTCGCCCTCTGCCTGGGCGTCGTGGTGTGGATGTTCCGGACGGGTTATCGTCTGAAGAACTAGCCGTCACGAAACGGGCCAGATCGGCCCGCACCCTTGCCGATTGCCCCTGCCAGACGCGCCTGACCCGGCGCGGGAGCCCAAATGCCGTCCGACAACGATCCCAAGTCCACGCCGCCCGCAGAGCCGTTCCGCAAGCCGGCGGTCTGGGGCCGTCCGCCTCAGACGACCTTCCGCGCCGGTCCCTTGCCGCGCGGCGAGCGCCTGCCGCCCCTGCCGGAGCCGCCGCGCACCACGCCGCCAGTGATCGCAACACCCCATGCCGCCGTGCCGCAGCAACAGGCAGCGCAACCCATGGGGACGCGGCCCGACATCTTCTCGGGCTCCATGATCCCGCGTCCGGCCTACAAGCCGACCCCGCCCTTGCCGACACAGCAGCAGGCCAAGACCGAGACACCCGCCGTCGAGATATCCCCGGACGCATCGCCAGTCACGCCTGCCCCCGATCTGACGGTCCGCCCCTTGCCGACGCCCGCTACGGCCCCGGCGACAGAAGCGACCGCGCCGACTGACTTGGCTGCGCACACGACCCCGGTGCCTGCGTCCGACCAGCCACGAGCAAGCGCATCGCGGCCGGTCGAGGTGGTCGCCGGGACGTCTCCGATCTCCACTCCGATCAACCCGACGCGCGCACGCACCGCTCGGAAGACAAGCCGCATGCCCCTGATCGCCGGGGGAGCCGTAGCGGTCCTTGCTCTCGCCGCTGCTGGCGTGTGGTGGATCAACCGCGCCCCGGTCGCCCCTGCGGCTTCTGTCGCACCGGTTACCGCCCTGCCCGCTTCGACCGAGGCTGTGCCCGCGCCCGTGACCGATGCCGCTCCCGCCACGGCGACGTCGGACGCGACGACCATGACTTCGACACCCATAACCGCGCCCGTCGCTCCGCCTCCAGCCCGTGCGGATTCAACACCGGCCCGTCAGACGACGACACCCGCCGCGCCCCGTCCGGCTCCAGCCAGCACGCCTGCGCCGACGCCGACCCCCACGGTTCAGTCACCGCCGCCCGTCGTGATCGAGATCGCTCCGACGCAACCGGTGGGGCCGCCCCCGACGACCGCCGCGCCGCCGACCAGCGACCCGGACGCCCCCGTGGTCACCCGCCCGCAGCCTCTGGACTAGGCCTCAGCCCGGCGGTGACTTGATCGCCACATAGCCGCGCTCGACCATGCGGCGCAGGCCCTCATAGGCCTCGCCCAGTTCCTCATAGGCGGTGCGGGCCGAGGTCAGGCGGGCGACCTGATCCGGCGTGGCGGGTGCCCCCGACTCTGACAGGCGCAGCGCCTCTGCGACCCATTTGGCCCGCGACGTCGCCGTCAGCACGGCCAGGCGCTGGAATACGGCGGGATCCAGCGGAGGCAGCATCTGACTGACTACTTCGCGATTGGCGACGAAGGCGGAGTAGTCGATCTGCTCCAGCAGGCCGCGAATCCGGCGCTGCTCCTGGGGATCGTTGTCCTCGGGTTCGAAATGATCCCTGGGACGACGATAGCTGTTGGTCTGGATGGTCGACACCGCGTCTTCTCCCGGCTGGAAACCGCAGGGTGCGCCGCGTCGATTAACGAGCCGTTTCAGCTTCTCGGCTGAAGGATCATCAAGGTCGAGGTGCCGTGCGCCAGCAGACGCCCGGCGGCATCCTTGACCGTGGCCTCGGCAGTAATGATCTGGCGGCCCGGATTGATCACGCGGCCCTCGCAACGGACGCGGCCCGTGTCGATGGCGATGGGGCGCACGAAGTTGGCCTTGGTCTCCAGGGTCGAATAACCGACGGCTGCGGGCAGGGTGGAGTGGGCCGCACAGCCCGCCGCGCTGTCGATCAGGGTCAGGGCCCAACCGCCATGCACCATGCCGGCGGGGTTCAGCAGATGCGGACCGGTCTCGCCCTCGAAGGCCACAAAGCCCTCACCTACTTCGACCAGTTCGAACGTCAGGCTGTCGGCAATGCTCGCACCCTTCAACTGACCATCCACCACGGCCTGGAGCAGGTCGCGGCCGGTCATGGTGGCGAAGGCGGCGGCGGTGGAGGAGGGCGCGGCGGTCATGCGCCGACTATCGCACGACCGTTTTCAAAGGCAACCCTATGCGATCAGTGCGCTTCCGGGGGCCGGGCAGCCGGGTCCAGATACTCGCTCTCGGCATGCGAATGGTCGCTCAGAACGAACCGGCGGTCGCAGTAGCCGCATTCGACGAAGTCGTCCTCGCCCATGTCCATATAGACCAGCGGGTGACCCAGAGCCCCGCCACCACCATCGCAGGCCACGCGCTTGGTGGGCACGACCAGTTGCTCGGGCGGGGGAACGAAGACGTCGGGATGGCGCGGCGGCATGTCGACCTGACAGGGCTGGATACGGGCTCGGAATGAACGCGGCGAGTCCTATGCGGACCCGCCGCCAAGGTCAAACCTGCTCGCGAACATCCGGGCCTGTCGTGACCACAGGCGCGGGCTTTCGGCCCATCAGACGGTCCAGCATCGCCTTGCGCTTCTTGAACAGCGTCAGTCCCAGACAGGCTGCACCCACCCACAGGCCGATCTCGCCGATCACGGCGGCGATGCCCGCGATGATCAGGGACTGGGGGGTGGTCAGGGCCTCGGTCTTGCCCAGGATCAGGGCGACGGCCATGCCGCCATACCCCAGGACACAGACGCCCATGGCGGCAAAGCCGATGATGCGGGTGCGGTTGAGGGGTTTCATCATTCGTCTCCGTCAAGGATGCGCTACACAATGACAAGGAAGCTAGACACCTAAGCGGGTGGTGTCAAGCGTCATTTACACGCCCCCCGGACCTACTCTTTTCGCTCGAGACTTGGCGTCGGGCAGGACAGCCCATACCTATGCCGTCCCGCGCCTCCGCGAGCCTTCCGACAAAGCCGACTTGATGACCGAGACCGACACCCTGCCCGTCAATGCCATTGAGGTGCGCGGGCTGGAAAAAGCCTATGCCGGCAACAAGAAGTCGCCGCCCAAGACCGCGCTGAACGGCGTCGATCTGGTCATTCCGCGCGGGTCGATGTTCGGCCTGCTGGGGCCCAATGGTGCGGGCAAGTCCACGCTGATCAACATCCTGGCCGGGATCGTCAACAAGACCGGGGGCACCGCCGCCATATGGGGCCGCGACATCGACAAACAGCCGCGCGACGCCCGCGCGGCCTTGGGCGTCGTGCCGCAGGAGATCGTGGCCGACGTCTTCTTCACGCCGCGCGAGGCACTGGAGGTGCAGGCCGGTTTCTATGGCGTGCCCGCCAGTGAACGCCGCAGCGACGAACTGCTGGCCGCGCTCGGTTTGTCGGACAAGGCCCACGCCTATGTGCGGGCGCTGTCGGGCGGGATGAAGCGTCGCCTGATGGTGGCCAAGGCCCTGGTCCACAATCCGCCCATCCTGATCCTGGACGAACCGACCGCCGGGGTAGACGTCGAACTGCGTCGCCAGCTGTGGGAGTACGTCCGGCGCATCAATGCCGAGGGGGTGACCATCCTTCTGACCACCCACTATCTGGAGGAGGCCCAGGAGCTGTGCGACACTATCGCCATCATGAACCGCGGCTCGGTCGTGGCCTGCGAGCCGACGCCGCAACTGCTGCGCCGCCTGGACACGCGCAATGTGGTGGTGACGCCTGAAAACCCGCTGGAGAGCCTGCCGGTGCTGGACGGCTTCGACGCCGTGGCGCGGGCCAATGGGTCGTTCTCGGTCAGCTACAAGAAGGGCCAGTCCTCGGTCGAACACGTCCTGGCCGCCGTCCGCGCCGCCGGCGTGACCATCGCCGACATCACCACCGAGGATCCCGATCTGGAAGACGTCTTTCTGGCCCTGACCTATGGCGACGACAACCAGGCCGACCCGACGAAGGATTAGCCGCGCCTATCCCTCGATCTTCGTCGGGGACACAAGACTGCGGAGCAAGGTTTCAAGAGCTTTTCTTTGACCCGGGTCGAGACCGGCCAAAGCCTCTTCTGCCATGGCGAAGCGGTCGTCGACGAAGGATTCGATCAGGTCAAACCCCCTGGGGGTCAGCTTCGCCAGCAGCCGACGCCGATCCTCCGGAACGCCCCTGCGCGAGATCAGGCCGGCGTTTTCGAGCCGACGCAGGCAGGCCGTCAGCCCCCCGGACGTCAGAAGCACACGTCTGCCCATTTCGGTCGGCGTCAGTTCATAAGGGCTGCCGGCCCGGCGCAGCGTCGCGATCACGTCATAGTCGGAATAGGACAGACCCGGATTGGACGGCATCCGGGTGACCGCCTCCTCATACTGTCGACCCAGCCAGATGATCCGGCCGATGACCTGTATGGCGTCGGCCTTGGTGTGAGGGCGCGCACGCTGCCAATCGGCAACAAGACTATCGACGATGTCCGGCGGGGGTGTCGTGACCATGCCCATTCCTTAAACCGATTGGTCAGCGTGGACAAAGTTTCACGCAAAGTATCTTGACGAAATATATCTTTGTGAAAAGGTATATCGACAGTTTGGAGATCACGTCATGCGTCAGTTCTGGCTCACAGCGGCTGCGGCCGGAGCCTTGCTCGGGGGGAGTTTCGCTGCACCCCCTTCATCTGCGGAACCGGCGTCGCAAGACCCCCGCCCCGCCGCGCCAGACCCTGGCGCGCTCGATGCCGCCTTCGACGCCTATCTCCAGACATCCGTCGCCAATGCCGCTTTCAGCGGTACAGTTCTGGTCGCCAAGGATGGTGTGCCAGTCTTCCGTCGCAGCTACGGCATGGCCAACCACGAATTGTCGGTGCCGAATGCAGATGAGACCGTCTACGATCTGGCCTCTATCACCAAGCCGTTCACCGCCATCCTTATCATGATGATGCAGGAGGAGGGCAGGCTGAAGGTCGATGATTTGGCCTGCACCTATCTGACGGATTGTCCATCTGCCTGGCAGGCCATCACCATTCGGCAGCTGCTGACCCATACTTCCGGCATCGAAAGCTATTCCCGGCTGCCTGCATGGGATGAGACGCTCGACACACGCCTCTTCTGGCGCGGCGGCGCAGCCAGGATGATGCGGGATCAGCCGCTCCGCTTCAGTCCGGGTGAGGGCTGGCGCTACAGCAATACCGGCTACGATCTGCTCGGCCTGATCGTCGAGCGCGTGTCCGGAAAGACGCTGCCGGACATGTATCAGGAGCGGATCCTGACACCCCTGCGCATGAACCACACCGGTTTCCACACCTCCCGGAAGATCGTGCCCGGTGCCGCCACCGGCTACTATTCGCTGGGCTCGACCTTCATCAACAAGACACCGCAGGCGTCGTATTCATCCTATGGGGCAGGCGGCCTGTTCAGCACGGTCGACGATCTGCTGAAATGGGATCAGGCCCTTTATTCGAACCAGCTGATCTCGGCGACCTCGTATGAGCAGATGATCGCCGATGTGAAGAACGAATACGGCTTCGGCTGGGAGACGCGGACCTGGCTCGGGCGTCGGCAGTTCGGCCACGCGGGCAGTGGTCCCGGCTTTTCCAACCTCATGGGACGCTTCATCGATGACCGGCTGACCGTCATCGTCCTGAGCAACAGCGACGAAGCCAATGCCAATGCCACCGCCCGAGATCTGGCGGCGATCTACTTCGGGGAAGCGTACAAGCTGCCCGTTCAGGGCCGCAAATCCCGTTTCCTGGATGCGATCCAGGCGAGGGGCCCCGACGCCGCCATCCAGCTTTATCTGGAGATGAAGGCCGCAGAGCCGGAGGCCGATGTCTTCAAGACGGACGAACTACTGGTCACCGCCGGCTACGAGCTTCACGGTGTCCCCTTGATGGACGAGGCCAAACGCGTCTTCGAGTTCACCCTCGAACTGTTCCCGCGCTCGCCCTACAGCCACGACGGCCTGGCCGACATCGCCCTGGCGGAGGGTCAGACCGAAGTCGCCATCCGGCATTTCGAAACGTCGCTGGCGCTCGACCCGACGAACGAATATGCCATCGATGGTCTGAAAAGAGTTCGCGAACAAGCCGCGCCTTAGGCCATGGCCACGCCGTCCAACATCGCCGTCAATTGTCCAGCGCCTGGCGCTGACGGGCGGTGTCGGCGGCGGCGGCGCGACGTTGGGCCGCAAGCGCATCCTCGATCTCGACCAGTTCGCGGTTCTTCTGGGCGGACGCGTCGGCGCGGCTCTGGTCGATCGGACGGCCAGTGATGTCGGGCAGGAAGATCGGGGTGACGCATTCGCCGCCTTCGGGGTCCCACCATTGACCCTTGGCCTGGCAGCGCTGGGTCGGCTCGGTCACCAGCGACTTGTAACCGACCAGCCCGCCCACGCCCACGACGAACAGGACCGCGAACAGGATGCTGAGGCGCTTCATGGTCAGAAGGCGGTTCATGCGCACTTTCCTCATTTCGCGCACGGACTGTTGAGAGCCCTTGACGCTGCGTTACGTTGACAGGCCGTGACAGCCGTTCCATTCCCTGCCCCCATATTCCGGCGAACATATGGACAGCGCAATGAAGGTACTCGTCCCCGTCAAACGGGTGATCGACTATAACGTCAAGGCCCGTGTGAAAGCGGACCAGACCGGCGTCGATCTGGCCAACGTCAAGATGAGCATGAATCCGTTCGACGAAATCGCCGTCGAAGAGGCCGTGCGAATGAAGGAAGGCAAGGAGCATCACGCCGCCGGAACGATCGACGAGATCGTCGTCGTCTCCATCGGCGTGCAGCAGGCCCAGGAAACCATCCGCACCGCCCTGGCCATGGGCGCGGACCGCGGCATCCTGATCCAGTCCGATGCGGACCTGGAACCCCTGGCCGTCGCCAAGCTGCTGAAGGCCGTGGTCGAGGAAGAAAAGCCGGACCTGGTCCTGCTGGGCAAGCAGTCGATCGACGGCGACAACAATGCTGTGGGCCAGATGCTGGCCGCCCTGCTGGACTGGCCCCAGGCCACTTTCGCCGGCAAGATCGTCATCGCCGACAACACCGCCACCGTGACGCGTGAAGTCGACGGCGGCCTGCAGACCCTGGCGGCCCCGTTGCCCGCTGTCGTCTCGGTCGACCTGCGCCTGAACACGCCGCGCTACGCCAGCCTGCCCAACATCATGAAGGCCAAGAAGAAGGAGATCGCCATGAAGGCGGTCGCCGACTACGGCGTCGATACCGCGCCGCGCCTGAAGGTGGTCAAGGTCACCGCCCCGGCCCAGCGCAGCGCCGGCATCAAGGTGGCCGACGCCGCCGAACTGGTTTCCAAGCTCAAGACTGCGGGGGTCCTGTAAATGGCCGTTCTCGTCATCGCCGATCACGACGGTACCGCCGTGCGTGACACCACCCACAAGACCGTGACCGCCGCCCTCGCCCTGGGCGGGGACGTCGACATCCTGGTCGTCGGCCAGGGCGCCAAGGCCGCCGCCGACAGCGCCGCCACCATCGCCGGCGTCCGCAAGGTCCTGCTGGCCGAAAGCGCCGGTCTGGGTCATCAACTGGCCGAGGCGGTCGAGGCAACGGTCGTCGGCCTGGCCGGCGGCTATGACGCCGTCCTGTCGCCCGCCACCACGGACGGCAAGAACTTCATGCCGCGCATCGCCGCCAGGCTGGACGTCGCCCCGATCTCGGACATCGTCGAGGTCGTCTCGGCCGACACCTTCGTGCGCCCGATCTATGCGGGCAATGCGCTGGAGACGATCCAGTCGTCCGACGCCAAGAAGGTCATCACCGTGCGCCCGACGGCCTTCACCGCTGCTGCCGAAGGCGGCTCCGCCTCCGTTGAAACCGCCTCCGGTTCCGACGTGACCAAGGCCAGCTTCGTCTCCGAGGAAATGGTCAAGTCGGACCGTCCCGACCTGGGTGCCGCCAAGATCGTCGTCTCGGGCGGCCGCGCCCTGGGCTCCGCCGAAGAGTTCCACGCCGTCATGGATCCCCTGGCCGACAAGCTGGGCGCCGCGGTCGGTGCCTCGCGCGCCGCCGTCGATGCGGGCTATGCGCCGAACGACTATCAGGTCGGCCAGACCGGCAAGGTGGTCGCGCCTGCCCTCTACATCGCCATCGGCATCTCGGGCGCCATCCAGCATCTGGCCGGGATGAAGGACTCCAAGGTGATCGTCGCCATCAACAAGGACGCCGACGCCCCGATCTTCCAGGTCGCCGACTACGGCCTGGTCGCCGACTACAAGACCGCCGTGCCGGAGCTGATGACGGCGCTGGGCTGACCGGATTTCCTCGCGCGTTGGGATGATTTCCGTATTGCGCGAGGAATGATGACGCGGGGGCTTTACGGCGGCCCCCGCAGTGTCTTCTATGCGCCCCGTTCAGCGCCTCCAGGGGGTGGCGCGCGGGGAGCGTTCCGAATGAAGATCGATCGCATGCGGGGCGTCAGCCTTGCGGTACTGGCTGCCATCGGCCTGGGCCTTTCGGCCTGCGCCACCACCGGTGACGACAGCGCAGACACCAACGGCTCGTCCGACCGTGCCGAGCGGGCCCCGCTGGCCACCGGGCTGGATGCCTCGGCCCACGCCGATCCCTTCCCTTCGACCTATCGCGGCCTGCCGCGCGAGAACATGGCCATCGTCGGCGGCACGGTCTTCGACGGGGCCGGACGCCGGTTCGAGAACGGCGTGGTGGTCATCACGGACGGCCGCGTGGTCGCCGTCGGTGATGCCTCCACCGCCATCCCGGCCGGACACCGCAGCGTGGATGCGCGCGGCCGCTTCGTGACCCCCGGCATCATCGACACCCACAGCCACCTGGGCGTCTATCCCTCGCCCGGCGTGCAGGGCATGAGCGACGGCAACGAGGCGACCAGCCCCAACACAGCGCAAGTCTGGGCCGAACACTCCCTGTGGCCCCAGGACCCCGGCTTCAACCATGCACGGGCGGGCGGCATCACCACGCTCCAGATCCTGCCCGGCTCAGCCAATCTGTTCGGCGGGCGCGGCGTGACGGTGCGCAACATTCCCTCGGTCACCATGCAGGGCATGAAGATGCCGGGCGCGCCCTATGGCCTGAAGATGGCCTGCGGCGAAAACCCCAGCCGTGTCTATGGCAGCCGCAACCAGTCGCCCGCCACCGGCATGGGCAATATGGCCGGCTATCGCGCCGCCTTCATCGCGGCCCGCGACTACAAGGCCAAATGGGACAAGTGGCGCGAGGACGGCGAGGGTTCGCCCCCGACCCGCAACCTTCAGAACGAGACCCTGGTCGGCGTGCTGGACGGCTCCATCCTGGTCCAGAACCACTGCTACCGCGCCGATGAAATGGCCCAGATGGTCGATCTGTCGCGTGAGTTCGGCTTCCGCATCACCGCCTTCCACCACGCCATCGAGGCCTACAAGGTCGCCCCGATGCTGGCCCGCGAAGGCATCTGCGCCGACATGTGGACCGGCTGGTGGGGCTTCAAGATGGAAAGCCTGGACGGGATCGAGGCCAATGCCGCCCTGGTCGACGCGCCCGAGAACGGCTGTGCCGTCATCCACTCCGACGACGCCGAACTGACCCAGCGTCTGAACCAGGAAGCCGCCGCCTCACTGGCCGCCGGTCGCCGCATCGGCATGGACATTTCGGAAGAGCGGGCCATCCGCTGGATCACCCTGAACGCCGCCCGCTCGCTGGGCATCGCGGACCAGACGGGTTCGCTGGAGGCGGGCAAGCGCGCCGACGTCGTGATCTGGAGCGCCAATCCGTTCAGCGTCTATGCCCGCGCCGATCAGGTCTTCGTCGACGGCGGCCTGGCCTTCGACCGCATGAACCCGGCCTATCAGCCGGTCTCCGACTATGAACTGGGCCAGCCCGGCTTCGGCCGCTCCGCCGCCAACGTCACGCAGGGAGCCCGCTGATGCGCCTCAGGACCCTCATCCTCGCCGCCGCTTCGGCTGTGGCCATCGCCTCGCCCGCCCTGGCCCAGGAACTGACCGCCATCACCGGCGGCCGCGTCCTGACCGGTTCTTCGGTGATCGAGAACGGCACCGTCGTCATCCAGAACGGCCGGGTCGTCTCGGTCGGCAGCGGAGCCGCTCCCTCGGGTGCCCGCGTCATCGATGCGCGCGGCAAGGTCGTCTCGCCCGGCTTCGTCGCGGTCGACAGCGGCCTGGGCGGATCGGAAGTCTCGTCGGTCGGCGGGTCGGACGACCTGTCCAATGGGGCCAACTCCATCAGCGCCTCCTTCGACGTCTCCTATGGTCTGGACCCCTGGTCCTTCACCCTGCCGGTCGCCCGTCTGGGCGGCATCACCCGCGCCATCGTCATGCCCAGCCACGCGGGCAGCGGCGGCGGCGGCCACAGTCATGACGACAGCGACTTCGCCGGTGTCGGCGAGGGCGGACTGCAATCGCCCGGCCTGTTCGCCGGTCAGGCCGCCGTCATCCATCTGGCGGAAGGCACCGACATCCTGGTCAAGCCGCGCGTGGCCATGGTCGCCCCCTTCGGCGAGGCGGGGGCCGGCATCGTCGGCGGCGCGCGCGGGGCCCAGTTCACCCAGTTCAAGGAAACCCTGGCTGAGGTCCGCCTCTATGCCCGCAACAAGGCTGCCTATGACCGCGCGGGCCTGCGCGAGCTCTCCTTGTCCCGCGCCGATCTGGAGGCCCTGATCCCGGTCGCCAATGGCCAGATGCCGCTGATCGTCACGGTGCGCCGTGCCGCCGACATCCAGCAGGTCCTGCGCCTCGCCCGCGAGGAAGGCGTCAAGGTCATCCTGGACGGGGCCGAGGAAGCCTGGCTGGTCGCCGATCAGATCGCGTCCGCCGGCGTGCCCGTTCTGCTGAACCCCATCTCCAACCTGCCCGGCAATCTGGAGACGCGCGCCGCGCGGATGCAGAACGCCGCCGCCCTGAATGAGGCTGGCGTGGTCATTGCCATCAAGGGCAACGAGGGCTCGATCCACCGCGCGCGCGAGGCCCGCTACAACGCCGGCAACGCCGTCTCCCACGGCCTGCCCTATGAGGCGGCGATCGCGGCCCTGACCGTCAATCCTGCCCGCATCTTCGGCATGACCGGCCAGTTCGGAGAACTCCGCGCCGGAGCCGCCGCCGATGTCGTGGTCTGGTCCGGCGACCCGCTGGAGCCGCTCAGCCTGGCCGAGACCATCTTCGTCAACGGTCAGGAACAGGCCCCGACCAGCCGCCAGTTCCTGCTGCGCGACCGCTACCGTGACGGCGGCGAAGGGGCCATGCCCCCGGCCTACACGCGATGATCTATACCAGTGAGGCGGCGCTCCGCCGCCTCACTGCGCCAGCATGCCGCCGTCGATCTTGAACTCCGAGCCCGTCACGAACTTGCTCTCGTCCGACGCCAGATATAGCACGCAATAGGCCACATCGTCCGGCTCGCCGATCCGCTTCAGCGGAATGCCCCGCGCCAGCCGCTCGTGCGCCTTGCCCTCGTCGCCGCCGGCCATGGCGATGAAGGGATCCAGGATCGGCGTCTTGATGAAGACCGGGTGCACCGAGTTGCAGCGCACGTTCCAGTCGGCCTTGGCGGCTTCCAGGGCGATGGTCTTGGAATACATCCACACCGCCGCCTTGGTCGCGTTATAGGCCCCCATGCCCGGTGCCGCCGCCAGCCCCGCCACCGACGAGATATTGACGATCGAGCCCGCACCCGACGCCCTCAAATGCGGCATGGCGTGCTTGCAGCTCAGCATGATGGACTCGATGTTCACCGACTGGACCTTGCGCCAGTTCTCCAGCGTGTCCTGCTCGGACCAGACGAAGGCCCCGCCGATCCCGGCATTGTTGATCAGGATCGACAGCCCGCCCATGTCGGCGACCGCGCGCTCGATGACCGAGACCCAGTCCGCCTCATCGGACACATCCTGGGCATAGGCAAAGGCCGAGCCCGGCACCTCGCCATTGATCGCCTCGGCCAGTAGCTGGACGCCGTCCAGATTGACGTCGGTCAGAGCGACCTGCGACCCCTCGCGCGCCAGCATCCAGGCCATGGCCGCGCCCAGACCGCCAGCCGCCCCCGTGATCAGGGCCGCCTTGCCCTCGACCCGGCCTTTACGTTGAACAGCCATGTTATTTCCCTCCCAGGGCGGCGGTGGCTTCGTCGATGAAGCCAGCCATGTCGATGTCGCGCTGGGTCACCCCGCCCGCGTCATGCGTGGTTAGAAGCACGCTCACACGGTTGTAGACATTGGACCATTCGGGATGATGATCGACCTTGTCGGCCAGAAGCGCGACGCGGGTCATGAAGCCGAAGGCCGCGTTGAAATCGGCGAAGGTCAGCGACCGCGCGATGGCCTCGCGCTCACCCTCGTCCACGCGCCAAAGGGGCAGGCCTTGCAAGGCTTCCGCAGGGTCAATCCGGTTGGTCATGGGCGCTCCTGTTTGGATCAGCCGTATCGCGCCGGACCCGTCGCCACAAGCGGACTTGATACGCGACCACACGGACCGGTGACGCCGCCCTCGCCAGCGGCTACACCGCCTGAATGACCGACGATACCGCCACTGCCAAGAAGACTTCTTCCTTCGGCTTCCGCGATGTGGACGCGACCGAGAAGGTGCAGATGGTGCGCGGCGTGTTCGACAGCGTCGCCTCCAACTACGACCTGATGAACGACCTGATGAGCGGCGGCGTCCACCGGCTGTGGAAGGATGCGGCGGCGGCCAAGCTGAACCCCCGCCCCGGTGAGGTCATCCTGGACGTCGCGGGCGGCACCGGCGACATGGCCCGCCGCTATTCGAAGATGGCCCGCGCGGCCCAGCAGCGGCGGGGCGGCGAGGACGCCCGCGTCATCGTGCTGGACTACAATGCCGAAATGATCATGGCGGGCGTGCAGAAGGGCGGCGAGCCCGAGATGTCCTGGTCCGTCGGCGACGCCATGGCCCTGCCCATGCCCGACGCCTCGGTCGATGCCTATTCGATCAGTTTTGGCATCCGCAACGTGGCCGACATCGATCAGGCCCTGCGCGAGGCGCGGCGGGTGCTGAAGCCCGGCGGGCGGTTCCTGTGCTTGGAGTTTTCGCGACCCACCGCCTCGGCGATCCGCAAGGCCTATGACGCCTGGTCCTTCAATGCCATTCCGCGCATCGGTGGCTGGATCGCCAAGGATCGCGACAGCTATCAGTATCTGGTCGAAAGCATCCGCCGCTTCCCTGATCAGCCGACCTTTAAGACCATGGTCGAGACGGCAGGCTTCAGCCGGGTCACCGTGACCAATCTGTCGGGCGGGGTCGCTGCCATTCATCACGGGTGGGCGATCTGACCCGCCGCATCGACGCCGCCACCCCGCCGCCCGCCCCGACCACTCAGCCGGTGCGGCATCCGGTGGAGTCGTCCTTTCGCCTGCTGGGCTGGCTGGCGGTTCTGATCCGCCATGACGCCCTGGTCCCGCGCGAGATCACGCCCCTGCTGCCGCCCTGGGTGCGCTGGATTGCCCATCTTCTGCACATGTTCGCCGGACGCGAAGGCCGCGATGGACGGCCGGGCCAGCGCCTGGGTCGGACCTTCGAACACCTGGGGCCGGTCGCTATCAAACTGGGTCAGGTCCTGGCCACGCGCGCCGACATCTTCGGCGTGGAATTCGCACGCGATCTGGGCCGCCTGAAGGACAACCTGCCGCCCTTCCCGCTGGATCAGGCGCGGCGCGAGGTGGAGCGGTCGCTGGGCCGTCCGGTCGAAAGCCTGTTCACCGACTTCGGCCCCGCCGTCGCCGCCGCCTCCCTGGCCCAGGCCCATCCAGCCTGGCTGGCTGACGGGCGCAAGGTCGCGGTCAAGATCCTGCGCCCGGGCGTGGAGCGCAGGGTGGCTCAAGGTCTGGACGCCATGCGCCTGGCTGCGCGAATGGCGCAGCGGTTCGTGCCTTTGTCCCGCCGCCTGCAACCCGAGGCCTTCGTCGAGATCATCGCCCGCGCGCTTCAGCTTGAACTGGACATGCGGCTGGAGGCGGCGGCTGCTTCCGAAATCAAGGAAGTCCTGGCCAAGGATCGCGGCACCGAATTGGGCGGTCATATGGATGCGCCCGCCGTCGTCTGGGACGGCGTCGGCAAGCGCGTCCTGACCATGGAATGGGCCCCCGGCAAGGCCATGACCGACCCCACCGCCGTCGAGCAACCGGGCCTGGACATCAATGCCCTGGCGGACAATGTCGTGCGCTCCTTCCTGATCCAGGCGCTGGACCACGGGGCCTTCCACGCCGATCTGCACGAGGGAAACCTGTTCTGCCATGCGCCCGCCGAACTGACCGCCATCGACTTCGGCATCGTGGGACGCCTGGGTCCGGCCGAGCGCCGCTACCTGGCCGAAATCCTGTGGGGCTTCATTTCGCGCGACTACGACCGCATCAGCCGGGTTCATTTCGAGGCTGGCTATGTCCCGCCCGAACACTCCGTCGAAGCCTTTGCCCAGGCTCTGCGCGCCGTCGGTGAGCCCGTCATCGGCAAGGCCGCATCCCAGGTCTCCATGGGCCGCCTGCTGGGGCAGTTGTTTGAGATCACCGACCTGTTCGACATGCGCCTTCGCCCCGAACTGATCCTGCTGCAGAAGACGATGGTCTCGGTCGAGGGTGTGGCCCGCCGCCTGAACCCCGACCACGATCTGTGGGCCGCCGCCCAGCCCGTGGTCGAACGCTGGATCCGCCGCGAGCTAGGCCCGCAAGCTCAGGTGCGCGATGCCGTCACCGAAATCCGCGCCACCCTGAAGGCGGCGTCACGGCTGGTCCAGAACCCGCCCGCGACACAGACGATCGTCGTGCGAGAGGCTTACACCCCCGCCTGGCTCGTCGTCGGCGTGACGCTCGCCATCGCCGCCTCGGCCGCCGCCCTTGTTCTGTCGCTTTGGCCCGGCATCGTCTGAGTTGAACGAACCGCCTCTTGTCGGGTGGCGTTCATCTGCGTTCGCATAGAGTTGCGGCCCGTACTGGAGTTCTGATGCCCATGAAGCGTTTCCTCGCCGTCGCCGCCCTCGGCCTGGCCCTGCCGTCCGCCGCCTTCGCCCAGGTGGCCGCTGGGTCAGTGCCCAACCCGTTTGACCGCCCGGCCGGTGCGCCTGTCCCCTCAGCACGGCCTGCAACCCAGGCACCCGCTGCACCCGCACCCGCCGAGGTGACCCTGTCGCCGACCCCCGCCAATGCCGCCTCCGAAGACACGCTGCGCTCCGTCATCGCCAGCCTTCAGGCCGGCACCCCCGACTACAGCCTGATGACGACCGACCTGGCCACCCAGATGCGGACGCGCGAGGCGACCATCCTGCCGCTGATCAAGGGCTTCGGCACCATCCAGTCGTTCGACTTTGCGGGCAGCCGCAACGAAGCCGACGTCTTCGTCGTCAACTTCGCCAGCGCCGAGACGGAATGGTTCATCGGCATGGACGACGACGGCAAGGTCGCCGCCCTGCTGTTTCGCCCGGCGCAGGAAGTCGCGCCCGCCGCGACCACAACCCCGTCACCGTCCGCGGCCGCCTCACCCCCGGCTCAGTAACCCCGCCTCAGTCGTCAGACGTGGGGCGACCCCGCCCGCTCTTGATCGTCGACCGCTTGGCCTTGCCATCCAGCCGTCGCTCCTTGGAGGCGCGCGTCGGGCGGGTGGGCACGCGATAGGTCGGTGCGATCGACGCCTGGTCCACCATCGCCTGCAAACGGGCGATGGCGTCGGCCCTGTTCCGCTCCTGGGTCCGGAACCGTACCGCGCTGATCAGGATGACCCCGTCCAGCGTCAACCGACTGCCCGCCAGCTTCATCAGCCGCGCCCGCACTGGCTCGGTCAGCGAGGGGGAGTTCTGGGCATCGAAGCGCATCTGCACGGCGGTCGAGACCTTGTTGACGTTCTGCCCGCCCGGTCCGCCCGAGCGGAAGAAGCGAAACTCCAGTTCGCTTTCAGGTATGGTCGTCATCGCGCCACGCGCCGTGCCATGACCACCGCCCGGTCCAGGGCCTGAAGAAAGGCCGAGCGATCCTTGGGCCCGAACGGCTGCGGGCCGCTGGTGGCCACGCCCATGGAGCGCAGATGCTCGCCGATCTCGCGCCCGGCCAGGGCCGAACCGATGGAGTCCGCCGTGAACGGCTGGCCGTTTGACTTCAGCGCCTGCGCCCCCGCCTTCAGGCAGCGGTCGGCCAAGGGGATGTCGGAGGTCACCACGATGTCGCCCGGGCCCGCTCGTTCCGCGATCCAGTCGTCGGCCACATCCGGCCCCGCATCGACCAGGACACGTTCGATCCAGCTTTCACGCGGCGTGTTCACGAAAGCGTTGGAGACGACCAAGACACGCAGGCCATAGCGGGCGGCCACCCGGTAGACCTCGTCCTTCACCGGACAGGCGTCGGCGTCGATGAAGATGCGCGGCTCGCTCATGCTTCGGGGATCAGGTCCACGGGCAGGATCTGGCTGGACAGCAGCGTCTCCATGCCCTGCCAGTGGTCCGGACCCTGCTGCTCGACCCAGGCCTGCACCACGTCCCGGCCCAGGCCATAGTTGATGATGTAGCTGCGATAGGTGTCGATAAAGCGCAGGCGCTGGGCTGCCTTGTCGGGCTCCGCCAACGTATATTTCACCAGCCGCGAGATCGTCTCGTCGCGGCCGACCCGCCCGGCCAGATAGTCGTCTGCGATCGTGTACTCCGCCCTTGCCATCTGCCGCGTCAGGGTCATCAACTCCGCCTTGGCCTCGACCGTCGAGGGATCCAGCCCGGCCAGCGGGAACAGCACGTCGCGCTCGAATGCCATCGCCTCGTCGCCCGGAAACGCCAGGTCGATCCCATAGTTGGCGCTGCCCTCGGCGACGAAGGACATGGGGCTGAACAGGGGATAGACGCTCATCTCCACCCAGCCCTTCTCGCGCACGAAGGTCCGCTCCAGCAGGGCGTTGTAGACGTGGTGGCCAGGGTAACCCTCATGGCACCCCAGATCGATCGCCCTCTCGGTATAGATGGGGAAGTCCGCATTGATCTCGATCCGGCTGGCCGCGTCGCCGAGGTAGTAGTTATACCCCGACCACGGCTTGTCGCCGACGAAGCTGAGGGTGAACCGCTCATTGGCCGGCAGGGCGATATGCTGGACCGTTCGGCGGCGGCATTCGGCGATGGCCGTGTCCATCACGACCTGCAGACGATCCTTCGGAATCTGATACTGCGCCTTGAAGGCGGTGACACGGTCGGTCAGGTCACCCTGTCCCGGCACCAGGGCGTCGATCTGCGCCAGTATGGGGTCGAAGCTGGCCAGCGGTCGCAGTTCGGGCCGGATGCCGAACAGGGCCTCGGCCTCATCGGCGAAACCCAGCTTTTCGCCCGACAGCATGCGGATGCGGGCGGCGGCGGCCCTCGTATGAGCGATCAGATAGGCCTTGCGTTGGATCACCTCCGGGTCGGTCGGCCGCACGGCCTCCAGGTCCGCGACCATCCTGTTCGCCAGCGCCAGAAGTTCCGGCAGCGCACGCTTGCCCGCCTTGGCCTCGGCCTGCCATTCCGCCGGTCCGTAATAGGCGTCGATATAGCCCGGCTCGTGCTCGCCGATCTCGAGGATCAGCCCCACATAGTCCCGCGCCAGGGCACTCATCGTCACCTGTTCGACCAGGGCGGCGCTCATGGGCCCGCCCTCACCGCCGATGCGTACGCCGGGGCGTTCCGTCTCTGTCGCAGGCGGCAGGGTCGAGGCGCAGGCTCCCAGCAAAAGAGCAAAGGCAGGAATCAGACGGCGCATGGCGCTCTCCGGGCTGAAATGGCAACTTCGTTGGGTCGCAGGCTAGGCGTGGCCGCCATGACGCTCAACCCACGCGAGCCCCACCGTCATGCATTCGGGATTGAGGGCCGCCGCATCCTGCTGTAAGGCCCTTCGTCCGCGCATCGCCGCAAAGACGCACCCGTAGCTCAGCTGGATAGAGCGTTGCCCTCCGAAGGCAAAGGTCACACGTTCGAATCGTGTCGGGTGCGCCATCTTCTCTTGCTCAGGAAACGACCCGCGTGACCGACGCCCCCGTACCCGCGCCTTCCGACCAGCCGCTGGGCCAGCCTGTGGGCCGCGTCATCGCCATGCCGGCGGACACCAACCCCGAGGGTGACATCTTCGGCGGCTGGCTGCTGGCGCACATGGACCTGGCCGGTGCGACGCCGGCCTTCGAACTGGCGCAGGGCCGCTGCGCCACGGTCGCCCTGGACGCCATGGTGTTCCACAAGCCGGTGTCGGTAGGCGATGAGGTCTCCATCTATGCCCGCGTGATCAAGACGGGCCGGACCTCCATCCGCGTCCATGTCGAGGCCTGGAAGCGTCCGCGCAATCAGGCCCATGCGACCTCGGACCGGGTGACCGAGGGCGTCTTCACCTATGTGGCCATCGATCAGGACCGCAACCCCAGGCCGCTGCCGATGCTGGACAAGCTCGCGGACTGACATCATTCTCCCAGCCAGGTTGGGGGACCCCTAAAAATGTTTGTTCTGATCGGCTCTTGTCTGGCTGGAATCTACCTGATTCTGCGCGACCTTTTTCCGTATCTGAAGGCGCAAAGCACAGGCGTGATCGAGACCACAGGCTACAAGCGGCGACGTATTCTGCGCTCCGAAGAACCCGGTCGGTTCCAGACCCTGTGCAGGAATCGGATTGACGGGATGATCATTGGGCTTCTGGCTGTGGGGTTTGGTATCGGCTGGGCGTTGTTTGGCCTTCTGGCGCTCATTCTCATTTTGCCGATAGGGGCGATCATCACCATGATTGCAAAGCGATCGACAAAGAATGCCAAGCGCGTCTCCGAAGAGTTCTCATAACCCAGCGAAACGGTCGGAAATCTTGACCTTTTGCCCCCCACGGCCTACCTGCCGGGCATGGCCATCCGTCGCATCCTCACCATCGACAACGCCGCCGACCTGGCGGTGCTGAAGCAAGTCTCGACCCCCGTCGAGGGACCGATCACCGACGAGGTGCGGACCCTGATGGATGACATGCTGGAGACGATGTACGACGCGCCCGGCATCGGCCTGGCCGCCGTCCAGATCGGCGACACCCGCCGCGTGATCGTCATGGACCTGTCCGACAAGGACGGCGTCACCTGCGATGACGATCCCGCCGAGATGAGCGACGAGGACCGCGCCAAATGGGAGGCGGAACGCCGCAACCCGCGCTATTTCGTGAATCCCGAGATCCTGTGGACCTCGGAAGAGACCCTGCCCTACGAAGAGGGCTGCCTGTCCATTCCCGACTATTTCGACGCCGTAGAGCGGCCCGCCCGCGCCCGCATCCGCTATCTGAACTATCAGGGCGAGACCGTCGAAGAAGAGTGCGAGGGCCTTTATGCCGTCTGCATCCAGCACGAGATGGACCATCTGAACGGCGTGTTGTTCATCGACCACCTGTCCCGGCTGAAGCGCGACCGTGCGGTCGCCAAGGTCAAGAAGAACGCAAGGTTGGCTGCCTGATGGTCCGTTTGAAACGCCACCGCGACCGCATCATCGACCCCATGGGTCGCCGTCGCCTGACGCGCAACGAGAAGATCGGCATCGGCAGCCTGGCCACCCTGGTCGGCGTCGCCGCCCTTGGCGTCATTGCCGGCGTGGTTCTGGATCGCCTGCTGGATTTCGACGACGCCCTGGATGCGGGTGGCGAATGGGACGAAGGCGGCGGCGTGTCCACCCGCTGGGAATAGTTAGGGTGCCCGTCGCCGCTCCATTCGTGAGCGAAGTCTGATGCGTATCGCCTTCATGGGTACGCCCGAATTCGCCGTCCCGTCCTTGGCCGAGCTGATCGCGGCCGGGCACGAGATCGTGGCCGTCTATTCCCAGCCGCCCCGACCCAAGGGACGCGGGCAACAGCTGACGCCCTCGCCGGTGCAGGCTTTTGCCGAGGCCATGGGCCTGCCAGTCTTCACGCCCGCCTCGATGAAGTCGCCCGAGGCCATCGCCACCTTCCAGAGCCTGGATCTGGATGCCGCCTGTGTCGTCGCCTACGGCCAGATCCTGAAGACCGAGGTGCTGGAAGCGCCGCGTCTGGGCTGTTTCAACCTGCATGGGTCACTGCTGCCGCGCTGGCGCGGGGCCGCCCCGATCCAGCGCGCCATCATGGCGGGTGACCGCCAGACGGGCGTCCAGATCATGCGCATGTCCGAGGGCCTGGACGAGGGCGCCATCTTGCTGTCGGAAGTCATGGACATCCGCGCCGACGACACCGCCGCCAGCCTGTCTGAACGCATGTCGCACATCGGTGCCGGGCTCTGGCCCCGCGCCCTGGCGGCCATCGAGCGCGGCGGCGTCACCGGCACCGAACAGACGGGCGAGCCGACCTATGCCCGCAAGATCACACCCGCCGAAGCCCGCATCGACTGGTCGCGTCCGGCCGCCGACGTCGATGCCCACATCCGCGGCCTGTCGCCCTTTCCGGGGGCCTGGTTCGAGGTGGCCGGTGCCGACGGACCGATCCGCATCAAGGCCCTGATGTCCCAGGTCGCCGAGGGCAGCGCCGCCCCCGGCACGGTTCTGGACGACGCCCTCACTGTCGCCTGCGGCCAGGGTGCGGTGCGCCTGATCCGGGTTCAGCGCGCAGGCAAGGCGGCACAGTCGGCACCGGAGATGCTGCGCGGTCTGGCCTTGCCAGCCGGCACCGTCCTGTCCTCAAGCAGCGAGCCGCCGCGCGGCGAGCGATAGGACACACGACACCCCATGCCTCGCTACCGGCTGACCCTCGAATACGACGGCTCGGGCTATAACGGCTTCCAGGCCCAGCTCGATCAGCCGACGGTTCAGGGTGCAGTCGAAACCGCCATTACCGCCTTCTGCGGCCAGACCGTGCGACTGGCAGCGGCGGGCCGGACCGATACGGGTGTCCATGCCACGGGCCAGGTGATCAGCTTCGACCTGGACAAGGCCTGGCCCGCGTCCACCGTCATGAATGCCCTGAACGCACATATGGTCGAGGAGGCCGTGTCGGTTCTGGACTGTGTGGCCGTGGACGACGACTGGCACGCCCGCTTTTCGGCGACGGGCCGACGCTATCTGTATCGCATTCTCAACCGGCCCGGTCGCCCGGCGCTGGACCGGGGTCGAGTCTGGCATGTCAAACAGCCGCTGGACGTCGAGGCCATGCAGGCGGCGGCCCAGGCCCTGGTCGGCCTGCACGACTTCACCACCTTCCGCGATGTGAACTGCCAGTCGAAGTCGCCGGAAAAGACGCTCGACGTCGCCCGCGTCACTCGCGTCGGCGACGAGGTTCACCTGATCTTCGAGGCCCGCAGCTTCCTGCATCGACAGGTCCGGTCCATGACGGGATCACTGGTCCAGGTCGGCCTGGACCGCTGGACCCCCGACGACCTGAAGGCCGCTCTGGAGGCCCGCGACCGCGCCGCCTGCGGGCCCGTCGCACCATCCACCGGACTGTATCTGACCGGTGTCGAATACACCGGTGAAGCCGGCCTCAAGTCGCGCGAAGCGCGTTAGGCCAACCCGGCCTCAAGCAGCGCGACGCGCGGTGGGCCAATCCGGCCTCAAGTAGCGCGAAGCGCGTTAGGCCAAAAAGAAAGCCTAGCGCTTCAGGAAGCCGCCGATCATGTCGCCCAGACCGCCGGGCAGGCTGTCCAGCAGGCCGTCGGCACCCGCTGCGTCGCCGCCGGGCGTCAGGCGATCCACGGCCTCGGGCAACAGCCCGGCCAGCGTTTCGCTAGCCTGATCGGTGGAGATGCCCAGTTTGGCCGCCAGATCGGCGATCGGGCCGCTGCCCAGAACCTGCTGGATCTGTTCGGCAGAGATGTTCGCATTGGCTCCGGTACCGATCCACGAGCCGACGGTGTCGCCCAGACCGGCCTGTGTGAACTTCTCGACCAGACCACCGACCCCGCCCTGACCTTTCAGCAGATCGGCGATGCCGCCTCCGGCATCCTTGCCCAGATTGCCCAGAACACTGTCCAGAATACCCATCATCTGTCTCCATCTGCGGTGTGACGCCAGCGTGGCACGGCTACGCTACGCCCGGATGACGGACCGCGCACATGAAAAAGCCCGCCGGGTCCCGGCGGGCTTCGTCAGTCTGGTCTTAAGCGACCCTTAGTTCTTGGCTTCTTCGGCGCCCGTCGAGACGGCCTGGCCGGCAGCCGAGACGTCACGGCCCACGCCCGACACGGTGTTGCAGGCCGAAACGGCCAGGGCGGCGGCGACGATGGTCAGTGCGATGATCTTTTTCATTGGGAATCCCCGTTAGGTGTTGAACGTGGCCCATGAACGCCAAGCGTGGCCATTCGGTTGCATGGCCAGGGACGCGGGTGATCTGCTAAGCGACGCTTCATGACCCAAGCCGCCAACACCGCCGCCCGCCGCCTTGTCGAAACCCTGGTGATGAACGGCGTGACCCGTGTCTTCTGCGTGCCGGGCGAGAGCTATCTGGCCGTGCTGGATGCCTTGGCCGACGTCCGCGACACGATCCAGGTCATCGCCTGTCGTCATGAGGCGGGGGCCGCCAACATGGCCGAGGCCTATGGCAAGCTGACCGGCAAGCCCGGCATCTGCATGGTCACGCGCGGACCGGGTGCGACCCATGCCTCCATCGGTGTGCACACGGCGCATCAGGACTCCACGCCGATGATCCTGTTCGTCGGTCAGATCGCCCTGTCGGATCGCGGGCGCGGGGCTTTTCAGGAGGTCGACTACCGCGAGGTCTTCGGCGGCCTGGCCAAATGGGCCACCGAGATCGAAAGCCCCGATCGCACGGTCGAGGTCGTCGAGCGCGCCTTCGCCACCGCCCAGCAGGGGCGGATGGGGCCGGTAGTCATCGCCCTGCCCGAAGACATTCTGCACGAGGACGGCGGTCCCGCGCCGATCCGCCCCGTGGTGCCCGCCCGTGCGGCACTGGATCCGGCCTTCGTCGAAGCCGTGCGCGACCGCCTGTCGAAGGCCGAGCGTCCCCTTCTGGTCCTGGGCGGGTCGGGCTGGACAGAGGAGGCCGCCGCCGCCATCGGCGACTGGTCGGAACGCCTGGGCCTGCCCGTCAGCCTGTCGTTCCGGCGCAAGGACATCCTGTCCAACGCGCGCACCAACTATGCGGGCGATCTGGGCCTGGGCTGCAATCCCGAACTGATGAAGCGGGCGAAGGATGCGGATCTGCTGATCGCCATCGGGGCGCGGCTGGGCGAAAATCCGACCCAGGGCTACACCCTGTTCGACCGGGCTCGCACGGCAGAGACGCTGGTTCACATCCATCCCGGCGCCGAGGAACTGGGCCGCGTCTGGACACCCTTGCTCAGCGCGACGGCCGACAACTCCCTGGCCGCCCACGCCCTGTCCACCATCGACCCGGGCCGCACCTGGCACGATCAGGCCAGGGCGGCCCACGATCACTACCAGGCCTTCTCCACCCCCGTGCCGGTCACCGGCGCGGTCAACATGAGCGAATGCATGGCCCATCTGGGTGAGGCCCTGCCGCCGACCGCCATCGTCACCAACGGGGCCGGCAACTTCGCCGCCTGGCTGCACCGCTTCTATCGCCACCGCGCCTGCCGCACCCAGCTGGCCCCGACGTCGGGGGCCATGGGCTATGGCTATCCGGCGGCGCTGGCGGCCAAGAGCCTGCATCCCGACCGCGAGGTCATCTGCGTCGCGGGCGACGGCGACTATCTGATGACCGGCCAGGAGCTGGCCACTGCCGTCCAGTACGGCATCAACGCCGTGGTCATCGTCGTCGACAACGGCACCTATGGCACCATCCGCATGCATCAGGAGGGGCACTATCCCGGCGCCGACCGCGTCATCGCCACCGATCTGAAGAACCCCGACTTCGTCAAATATGCCGAGGCCTTCGGCGCCTTCGGCATCCGCTGCGACCGTACCGAGGACTTCCCCGCCGCCCTGGACGCCGCCCGCAAGGCCGGCCGCCCCGCCTTGCTTCACCTCATCACCTCGGCCGAGGACATCGCCCCCAACCGCACGATCACGGGCCTACGGGCGCAGTAGCGGCAAACGGGCGATGACGGCGGCGATCTGCCCGCCTATGGTCCGCCCATGACCGACGCCGCCACCGAGACCCCCGACCGCCCCCTCACCCAGGACGGCCCGCCGCTGCGGCTGTGGATGATCGACGCCTCGGCCTATATCTTCCGCGCCTATCACGCCCTGCCGCCGTTGACGCGCAAGTCGGACGGCCTGCCGGTCGGGGCGGTCCAGGGCTATTGCAACATGCTGTGGAAGCTGTTGCAGGACATGAAGGGATCGGACGGCCCGACCCATCTGGTCGCCATCTTCGACCATTCGGAAAAGACCTTCCGCAACGATCTGTATGATCAGTACAAGGCCAACCGCAGCGCCCCGCCCGAGGACCTGATCCCCCAGTTCCCCTTGGTGCGCGAGGCGACGGCGGCGTTCGGCGTCGCCTGTCTGGAGCTGCCCGGCTATGAGGCCGACGACCTGATCGCCACCTATGCCTGCAAGGCGCGCGACGCCGGCGGCGAGGCGGTGATCGTCTCCTCCGACAAGGACCTGATGCAGCTGATCGGCGGCGGGGTGGTCATGTGGGACCCGATGAAGGACCGCCGCCTGGCCGAGGAGGCGGTCATGGAGAAGTTCGGCGTCCTGCCCGAGAAGATGGTCGATCTCCAGGCCCTGATCGGCGACAGCGTCGACAACGTCCCCGGCGCCCCCGGCATCGGCCCCAAGACCGCGGCCCAGCTGCTGGACGAATACGGCGACCTCGATACCCTGCTGGCACGCGCCGGCGAGATCAAACAGCCCAAGCGGCGCGAGACCCTGATCAACTTCAAGGACCAGATCCTGCTCAGCCGCGAGCTGGTGCGCCTGACCTGCGATGCGCCTGCGCCCGAGCCCATCGACGACTTCGTCGTGCGCCACCCGGACCCCCAGGTGCTGGGCGACTTCCTGGACCAGATGGAGTTCCGCAGCCTTCGCAATCGCGTCGGTGACGGCGTGGCTCCGGCCAAGGACGGCACCGCCTTCGTGGTCCGCCCCAAGCCCCTGACCGCCCCGGTCATGACCCCCCGCTATGCGCCGAAGGAGGCCACCACCTCCGTCGCCGACCAGACCTTCGACCTGGACGCCTATGTCTGCATCCAGACGCTCGAGGCGCTGGACGCCTTCATCGCCCGGGCCACAGAGGCGGGCCTCGTCGGCTTCGACACCGAGACCTCGGCCCTTTCGGCGACGCACGCGGGCCTGTGCGGCATCTCCCTGGCCATCGGGCCCAATGACGCCTGCTACATCCCCCTGACGCACGAGGCGGAGCCGACGGCCAGCGCGGGCGGGCTCGATTTCGGCGGCACCGACAACGACGCCGCCTGCGCCCCCGTGCCGACCCAGATCGACAAGCCCACGGCCCTGGCCCGGCTCAAGGTCCTGCTGGAAGACCCCGGCGTGCTCAAGGTCGTCCAGAACGGCAAATACGACCTGGCCGTCATGGCCCAGCGCGGCATCCGCGTGGGCCCCATCGACGACACCATGCTGATCTCCTACGTGCTGGAGGGCGGGCTGCACGGCCACGGCATGGACGAGCTGGCGCGGCTGCACCTGGGCCACGACCCCATCCCGTTCAAACAGGTGGCGGGCACCGGCAAGAGCCAGAAATCCTTCCGCCATGTCGATCTGGTCCCGGCCACCCGCTATGCGGCCGAGGATGCGGACGTCACCCTGCGCCTGTGGCACGTCCTCAAGCCCCGCCTGGCCGAGGAGGGCCTGGTCACCGTCTATGAGACGCTGGAGCGCGGCATGCCCGCCGTCCTGGCCGACATGGAGCGGGCCGGCATCCGCGTCGACCCCGACCGCCTGAAGCGGCTGTCCAGCGAGTTCGGCCTGCGCATGGCCGAGCTGGAGACCCAGGCCTATCAGATCGCCGGCCGCCCCTTCAACATCGGCAGCCCCAAACAGATCGGCGACATCCTGTTCGGAGAGCTGAACCTGTCCGGCGGCAAGAAGACCGCCAGTGGTCAGTGGGAGACCGGCGCCGCCACGCTGGAGACCCTGGCCCTCACCCACGACCTGCCGCGCGTCCTGCTGGACTGGCGCCAGCTGTCAAAGCTGAAGGGCACCTATACCGATGCCCTGATCGAGGCGGCGGACAAGACCACCGACCGCGTCCACACCAGCTATCAGCTGGCCGCCGCCACCACCGGCCGCCTGGCCAGCAGCGACCCGAACCTTCAGAATATCCCCATACGTACCGAGACCGGCCGCCAGATCCGCCAGGCGTTCATCGCCTCGCCCGGCCGTGTCCTGATCAGCGCCGACTACAGCCAGATCGAGCTGCGCCTGCTGGCCCACATCGGCGACATCCCGGAGCTCAAGCGCGCCTTCGCCGCCGGCATCGACATCCATACCGCCACGGCCAGCGAGATGTTCGGCGTCCCCGTCGACCAGATGGACCCCGAGACCCGCCGCCGCGCCAAGGCCATCAACTTCGGCATCGTCTACGGCATCTCCGCCTTCGGCCTGGCCAATCAGCTGAACATCGACCAGGGCGAGGCCGGGGCCTACATCAAGACCTATTTCGAACGCTTCCCCGGCATCCGCACCTACATGGACGCCACCAAGGCCCTGGTGCGGGAAACCGGCACGGTCTCCACCGTCTTCGGCCGCCGCATCCACATCCCGGCCATCCAGTCCAAGTCCGCCGCCGAGCGCCAGTTCGGCGAACGCGCCGCCATCAACGCCCCCATCCAGGGTGCCGCCGCCGACATCATCCGCCGCGCCATGATGCGCATGCCCGGTGCGCTGGCGGACGCAGGCCTGAGCACCCGCATGCTGCTCCAGGTCCACGATGAACTGGTCTTCGAAGCCCCCGAAGCCGAGGCCGACCGCGCCATCGCCGTGATCAAGCGGGTCATGGAAAAGGCGGCCGAACCGGCCGTGGCGCTATCCGTGCCGCTGGTGGTCGAGGCGCGGGCGGCGGCGAACTGGGATGAGGCGCATTAGACGTTCAGGGGCGTCCGGGCTGCTCGCTGATCACCAGGGTGGCGCGGCCGATCTCGCCGTGGCTGCCCACCCAAATGTCGTAGTCGCCCTCCGTCGGCTGATCGAAGCGCAACTGGGCGTCGGTGCCCTGATAGCCGTCGTCGTCGCAGTGCCACCGACCGTCCGGCGAGCGGATCAGCAGCATCGTATCGAGAAAGGCGTGCGACCGGATGATCAGTGGCTTGTTCCCCGGCGAATAGGTGATCTGGTACGTCGGTGCCGCCGAGACATTGCCCGGACAGTTGGCGGACACGGTCGAGGCCGCGATCGCGCCACCCGCGGTGGCATTGACCTGGACCTCGGTGAAGCGCCCGGCCGCCAGCGCCACTTCCTCGGCGGCGGTCAGGCCGGGATCAATCGCGCTGCCGCCTGACGTCATGCTGCTGTCGTCCTCGAACTTGGTGATCAGCAGGGTAGCGTCGACGTTCTCGCGGTCGAAGGTGCCGATCCAGACGTTGTAGTCGCCGCGGATGGGCTGGTTGAACGTGACGTACGGCCCCTTGCCGGCGACGGGGTCATAGTCGCAGAACCACTTGTCGTCGGGCGTCCTGACGATCAGGGTCGTCCCGCCCTCTGAGTCGACCCGAAAGGTGATCGGAAAGCTGCCCGGCGTATAGTTGACGCGCACGTCCGGGCGATTGCTGATCCAGCCGACGCACTGCATGGTCGAGGACGCATCGACGTCGCCCCCCGCCGTCACGGGGATCCGGTGCGGATCGGGCGCGAAACCGGCGCTGAGGCGTGTGGTGCCGAAATTGGGCTCCAGCGAATAGACCTGCGCCGTCGCCGCCGATCCCGCCGCCATCGTTGCCGCCAGCACGGCCAGACCCACCAGACGCTTCATCACCGCTCTCCACATTCCGAAGCGCAGCTATTGCCCCGGCTTGAGTGGAGTCAATCTATCAGGGGGTGACGACACCTGACGATGGCCGTCTGTCGTCTCGCTGATCAGGGCACCTCTGTAATCAGCAGGCTGGCCGACGCCGTGCTGCTGCCGAAGGTGCCGACCCAGATATCGTAGACGCCGGACGCGGGCTTGTTCAGCCGTACCTGGGCGTTCGAGCCGTCGCCGCTGTCGTCGTCGCAATACCACTCCCCGCCCGGGCCGTTGACCAGCAGGGTGGTGTCGTTGGACGAATCCGTGCGGATCACCAGCGGCAGACTGCCCGCCGAATAGGTGATCTGATAGTCGGGGGCGGCGGCGACCATGCCGCTGCAATCCTGGGCGGCGGACGAGGCCTGGATGCTGCCGCCGGCGGTCAGGTTGACGCGGTGGGGGTCGGGGGTGAAGCCGTTGTTCAGCCGGACCTCGCCATAGGTGGCGGTCAGGCCCGAGTTGATGGTGCCGCCCCCGCTATTGCCGCCACTGCTGCTGTTCAGCTCGGTGACATACAGGGTCGCCGAGGCGGTGCCGCCGCCGAAGGTGCCGATCCAGACGTCATAGTTGCCGCTGCGCGGGCTGTTGAACCGCACCTCTGCCCCCAGATCGGTGTAGCCATCGTCGTTGCAGTACCACTGCCCGTCCGGCGCATTGACGATCAGGGTCGTATCGCTGTCCGACGATGTGCGGAAGATCAGAGGCAGGGAGCCGGGCGAATAGTTGACCTGGACGTCCGGCGCATCGCTGATGCGGCCCGAACAGGGCGAACCCAGCTTGGCGGCATCGATGCTGCCGCCCGCCGTCACGGAGACCGTGTAGGGATCTGGAGAGAAGCCGGAGCTGAGCTGCACGTCGCCGTAGTTCGGATTGAGCGTGTAATCCTGCGCGGACACCGCCGATGCGGCCACCATTGATACGACGGCGACGGTCGCTCCCAACAGACGATTCATTGTCAATCCCCCCATTCCTGACGATGAGATATTCAGGTCGCCCCAGTCCTGTCAACCAATGTTATCTGAAGTTGTGGTGCCCCGTGTTTCGTCCACGGCACCGGGCAATGTAAGGGTCGTCACGATGCAAACAGACGCGAAAACTCCAGCTCCCTTTATCGACGTCCTGATCGTCGGGGCCGGTGCCGCCGGCATGATGTGTGCGGCCGAGGCGGGGCGGCGCGGGCGGTCGGTCCTGATCGTCGATCATGCGCGAAACCCTGGCGAGAAGATCCGCATCTCGGGCGGCGGGCGCTGCAACTTCACCAATCTGGGCACCACGGCGGCCAACTTCCTGGGCGAGAACCCCCGTTTCGCCACCAGCGCCCTGAAGCGGTTCACCCAGCACGACTTCATCAAGCGGGTCGATCGGGCGGGCATCGCCTGGCACGAGAAGACGCTGGGCCAGCTGTTCTGCGACGACAGCGCAAAGCAGATCGTCCGCATGCTGACGGACGACATGCGGGCGGCGGGAGCAGTGCTGAAGATGGGCACGGGCGTGGACAGGGTGTCACGTGACGGCGAAGGGTTCGAGGCGGCGCTGTCGGACGGGTCGGTGGTGCGCTGCGCCTCTCTGGTGCTGGCGACCGGCGGCAAGTCGATTCCCAAGATGGGGGCGACGGGCTGGGCCTATGACACCGCCCGCCAGTTCGGCCTGAGGGTCACCGAGACCCGGCCCGCGCTGGTGCCCCTGACGTTCGAGCCGGGGCTGCTGGAGAAGCTGGCCCCGTTGTCCGGTCTGTCGGTCGAGGCGGAGGTCAGAACGGCATCAAGTAGCCCGAAGGGCGATAGGCCAACCTTCAAAGAGGGGCTGTTGTTCACCCATCGGGGCCTGTCCGGGCCATCGATTTTGCAGATCAGCTCCTACTGGCGCGAGGGCGAGGCGATCACCGCCGCCCTGGCTCCCGGCGAGGACGTCTACGCCCGGCTGAAGGCGGCCAAGGAAGAAAACGGCAAGCAGATGCTGCACACGGCGCTGGGCCACATCGTGCCGCGCCGCCTGGCCGAAAGCATCGCCGAGCGCGAGGGCGTCAAAGGCAAGCTGGCCGAGATCGGCGACAAGACCCTGAAACGGCTGGACGAGGCGGTGAACGGCTGGACTGTCAAGCCCGTCGGCTCGGAAGGCTATCGCACCGCCGAGGTGACGCTGGGCGGGGTGGCGACGGACCAGCTGGACCAGCAGACGATGGCGGCCACTTCGGTGCCCGGCCTGTTCGTGATCGGCGAGGCGGTCGACATCACCGGCTGGCTGGGCGGCTATAATTTCCAGTGGGCCTGGTCGTCGGGCTGGGCGGCTGGGCAGGTGTGTTGACGGGTTCGAGAACCTTGCGGGCCCCCATGGTCTCGGGCGTGCGAATATTCCATGCCAGACCTAGCCACTCCAGCAGTTGGATGAAGCGAAAGCCCCAGTCGCTTTGACCCCGATAAAGTCCGATGCGGGCCGAGCCGGGAAACGCATGGTGATTGTTGTGCCAGGCCTCGCCCATCGTGGGGATGGCCGCCCATGGCACGTCGTGGGCCTGAACGCCCGCGCCCTTGACGTGCCAGGTCTGGGGACCGCGTCGGTGGGCCAGATGGCCGACGAACCAGTGACCGACGACTGAGGCCGACACGCGCGCGCAAACACCCCAGATGACGATGCCCCACCCGCCAATGAGGTAGAGCACGATGGCGATCGGAAGCTGTTGCAGCATCCACGTCTGTTCCAGAAATCGATAGAAACGGTCCCGACCGACCCGCCCCAGATCGAACGTCGGGGGATTTTTCAGGTCCAGCCGGCAATGCATCTGCCAGACGGCATCGATCAGCATGGGGCGGCGGTGGGCCAGATAGTCGTGACAGTCCGATTGCCGCTGCGCCCAGTCGCGCATGTCATGTGTGCGGATCATCCAGAACGGACCGCTCATGCCGACGGCTGTCCCGAACCAGACCAGAGTGCGCTCCAGCCACAGCGGACAGTCGAAACTGCCGTGGATCAGTCGGCGGTGAAAGCCGATGGAATGGCCCAGCAGCAGACTGGTGGCCGTCGTCAGTGCAAAAACAATCAACCCGCCGGGTGTCAGGGTCAGAGGACCGAGGACGATCGTCGCCACCAGCATCCCGCCATTCCACACAGAGTGCGCCGGATCCCAGACGACGCGCCCTTCGACGGGACTACAATCTGGCGTCTCGACCAGACTGTTTACGGCGCAGGGATCGTCGTGGAGCCCGCTCATGACGCGTGCACCTGGCCGTACAGGTGCCAGAACGTCCAGCCAGAAGCGACGCCACCTGCGGCGGAGGGAATGGCGACCACGGCCAGAGCGAGCGCCCCGTATATTCCCACAGCAAAGCTCATGTTTGTGAACAGTGCCCAGGATGCCAGAGGGGCTGACACCATAGCTGCCAAGGCTCCCGATATCTGGGCGGCTTTAAGGTCTCGTCGTCCCCGTTGCTCCAAAACCTTCCAGACAGGCCATCCAACAACAAAGAGACCAGCAATCCAGAACGGAAACGAAACGACGCCAGCGAAGAAACCAACCAGAATTCCTACGCCTCCTCCGAAAAGGCCGAGGACAAGCGCCACAACGGTGAAGGCGATGCAGCCCATGACCCCGGCCGTAAAGAGGCTGAGAAACGCGGGGGTGGTTCTGGAGACTCGAGTTCTCAATGCGCGATCGGTTGGCATGCCCACACCCTTCGGTATTTAGGACATTACTTAAACATTGAAACGCGAGGCTGGCAAGCGGTTCGTGAATCGCTTAAATGACCAACCATGCAACGCGTGTTTGAAGCCCTGTCCTCGCAAGTCCGCCGCAAGATGCTGGCCTATCTGGCCCATGCGGACCTGACGGCGGGCGAGATCGCCGCCCGGTTCGAGATTTCCAAGCCTGCGGTGTCACAACACCTCAGCGTGCTCGAGAACGCAGGCCTGGTGACCAGCGTGAAGAAGGGGCAGTACGTCCATTACAGCCTGGCACCGGACCATCTGGCCAATACGCTGAATGCCTATGCGCAGGAGGTCTGCCCGGTCTCAAAGCCCCTGAAAGCCGAGAGTGCCAAGATCGCGGAGAGGCGAAAAGGCTGAGCAGCCGTCAGCGTCATCTGTCGCACCGGCCTTCCCTTCTTCCTGTAATCGACGGCGCCTCCTCAGGGGCAAGCTCTGGGAGAGCGGGGCGCAACCGCCGCAGGTGCCGGGGCCACAACCAGCATGCTTTCCTCGCGCGGCGCAGTTGAGGGCTGGGCCGCAAAAAGCCGATTTCTAGCCTCCGGCGTCAAGGTGTCGATGGTTACGGCATTCCACAGCTGACCCTCATCATCCTCGACCGCCAGAACGAACTGACCGCCCTGCGCAACGGCTTCCAGAATTCCTGGCGTTGCTGGTCCGCCATACTCTTCGCTTCCGCTGCCGCCGCTGGACCAATACTGAGGGTGGTCAGGTCCGGCCGGTACGAACGCTGGGTACCCACCCCAAATTTGCCCCGACGGACCCTTGACGACCGAGCGAACCCGGCTGGGACGATCACGGCAGTAGTTTCGAAAGCCGATAGACCACGACACAGAATTCGGTGTCGAAAGATCCTGCGCATCCTCTTCAAAGCCGATCACAAAGACGAAGCCGGAAGTATCGACGTAGTCCCCGGCTCTAAGCGAGAGCTCCCCTGTCGGCTCAAGCCTGACGGTCTCGCTCCGCATAGGAGTTGAGGGTGCTTCAGGGAGTGATGTGCAGGAGGAAAGGACGAGGCCGATGATGGCGAGAAACTGTAGCCGCATTCGTCATCCCCTCGGTGTTTCAGAACAGTGATTGGTCCGGCCGGATCAAGTCAAGGGGCTGGCTGGGCCGTCAGATTTGGCTTCGCGGGCCTGCATTTCGTCGCTAAACCCTGCCGCCATGCCCTTCACCGCCACTGTCCTGACCATGTTCCCCGAGGCCTTTCCGGGGCCGCTGGGGGTGAGCCTGATCGGCACCGCCTGGCGCGAGAAGGGGCTGTGGGCCTTGCAGACGCTGGACATTCGGGACTTTTCCGAGGATAAGCGCGGCTTCCTGGACGACACCCCTGCGGGTGGCGGGCCCGGAGCCGTATTGAAAGCGGACGTGGTGGCTCGGGCGCTCGACAGCATTCCGGGGTCTTCGCGGCCGCTTTTGTACATGAGTGCCCGGGGTCGGCCCCTGACCCAGGCACGCGTGAAAGACTGGGCGACGCATGACGGGATCACCGTCCTGTGCGGCCGGTTCGAGGGGGTGGATCAGCGCGTGCTGGACGCGCGCGGGTTCGAGGAGGTCGCCGTCGGCGACGCGGTCCTGGCCGGTGGCGAGGCGGCGGCGATGGTGGTGATCGAGGCGTGCGTACGATTGATCCCCGGAGTGCTCGGACAGGCGGAAAGCCTGTCGTCAGAGAGTTTCGAGGACGGTCTTCTGGAGCATCCGCAATATACGCGACCGCGGACGTTCGAGGGGCTGGAGATACCCGAGGTCCTGGTGTCGGGCGACCATCGCAAGATGGCCGAGTGGCGGCAGGCGCAACGGGAAGAGACGACGAAGGCGCGGCGGCCGGACCTGTGGGCGGCGCACCTGGAAAAGACCAAAACTGCGGAACCCGCTTCCGCCAAATCACAGCTAAAGGGCGCAAAAGCCCGAGGAGAATAGAATGAATATCCTGCAGACCATCGCGGCGGAAGAAAAAGCCCGCCTGACCGAAAAACGCGCCATTCCCGACTTCCAGCCCGGCGACACGCTGCGCGTCATGGTCAAGATCAAGGAAGGCGAGCGCGAACGCATCCAGGCCTTCGAGGGCGTCTGCATCGCCCGCGCCGGCGGCGGGATCAACGAGAATTTCACCGTGCGCAAGATCAGCTTCGGCGAGGGCGTCGAGCGCGTCTTCCCGCTGATGTCGCCGAACATCGACGCCATTGAAGTCAAGCGTCGCGGCGTCGTGCGTCGCGCCAAGCTGTATTACCTGCGTGACCGTCGCGGCAAGTCGGCCCGGATCGCCGAAAAGCAGACCGTGCGTCCAGCCAAGGGCGTGGCCGTTCCGGAAACCGGCACCGCCGAAAAGGCCACCGATACCGAAGCATAGATCGCTTCATCGGTTCGAGATTGGAGAAGGCCCCGGTGGAAACACCGGGGTCTTTTTTGGTCTGGCTATCCTAGCCGCGCGCTTAGGTATGTCTGGTTTCGGCAAGGTGATGGGGTCTGCTACCGAGCGACTGCGGACATTGATCAGCTTGGCCTATGCGAGTTGCATCCATTCTGCCTTACGATCGCCTCGTACACCCATCGACTAATGTTTGCTGAGGGGTTGGAGGAGCATGTCGGGTGACGAGACAGGCTGGATCGTTCGGGCGCCGGGCGATTTTGAACGGTTTGAAGCCTGCCTCGACGGGGCAGCCTACGGTCCACATCGTCACGACACCTACGCCATCGCCATAACCGTCGCGGGGGTGCAGAGCTTCTCCTACCGCGGATCGCGGCGTCATTCGGTGCCCGGTCAGATCATCGTTCTGCATCCGGATGAGCTTCATGACGGTCACGCCGGGGACGGGCGACAGTTCCAGTACCGGAGCGCCAGTGTCGCCCCATCTGCGCTTCAAGAGGCTCTCGGCGGACGCGCTCTTCCTTTCCTTGCCGGGGGCGTTTCTGACGACGCGCGGCTTCACGCGGCCGCCACGGCCCTTATCGGTGATCTCAACCAGGCCCTCGGTGGCCTGGAGTATGATCAGGCCATGCTCGACCTCGCGGAGGCACTGTCAGAGCTGGGGAGTGAGCAGACGTATCATCGGCGCGTGGATCTGCGGGCGGTGGCGCTGGCGCGCGCGTTCATTGACGCCCACCCGGACAGCAATGTCCGACTTGATGATCTCGAACGTGTCAGCGGGCAGGATCGTTGGCAGCTCTCCCGCGGATTCCGGGCGCTGCTGGGCGTCAGTCCCTATCGGTACCTGATCTTCCGCCGCCTCGACACAGCGCGAGCTATGATGAACGACAGAACACCGCTCGCAGAAATCGCCGCTGCCAGCGGATTCTCCGACCAGAGCCACCTGACGCGACACTTTCGGAGCGCCTACGGCCTGACGCCGGCGCAATGGCAACGGCTCAATCGTTCTAGACCTGAATGAGGCGTGCACTCAGTCTCCATAAGATGAACGACAAGATCAGCCTCGCGCAAAAGTTCGCCATGTTCTCGGACCGTTGGGCACCGCGAACGGTCGCGACGCTCAACGACTATGACATCATGATCGTCAAGCTCCTGGGCCAGTACACGTGGCACAGGCACGCTGACACGGACGATTTCTTTTTTGTTCTGAAGGGTGAACTTGAAATAGAGCTGCGCGACCGCAGCGTCACGCTTGGCCCCGGAGACCTCTTCGTCGTGCCAAGGGGCGAGGAACACCGGCCGCACGCGAGACGCGAAGTGGAGCTTTTGCTCATCGAGCCTTCGGGCACGCCCAACAGCGGCGACCCCGAAACGGCCGCTCCCCGTCAGTGGGTGTGAGCGTACACGATCGTTCTATAACCGGCCCGCCACCCGCTTCAGTCTGCGCGTATGAACCTCAAAACCATTTACAGCACCTCACCGGCGCGCGGCTGGCTTCCATGGGCACTTCTCGCTCCCGTCCTCTGCATCGTCTTCGCGATCGCCACCGAGTTTCCGTCCACTCTTTTTCTTGAGCGGTTCGGCTTTCAGGATGCGCAGGGCGAATACGTCGGCACCCAAGGCCTTATGGCGCTGCTGTTTGTGGCCTTCATCACCTGGATGCTCGCCGTTGCAGCGTGGATAGCATTCGTCGAGCGGCGGAACGCCGGCACAATCGGTCTCACGAAAGCCGGTGCGGTGCCCGGATTCTATGGCGGCCTGGTGGGTGGTGTCGTCATGGTGACGGCGCTGGTCGCCTGTATCTGGTTGGCGGGCGGATACGACCCTGGCGCACTGTTTCCGGCCGCCCAGTCCCCTGGCGCGCTCATTGCGATCGCTGGACTCTTCGCATGCTTCATCGTTCAGGCCAGCATCGAAGAGATTATCTTCCGTGGATGGCTCACCTCGGTCATCACACGCCGCACGAACCTCATCTATGGCGTCCTGATATCATCGCTCACTTTTACGCTGGTTCATTTCTCCCCGGATACGTCCTGGCTCATCATGGGAAACACTATGCTTTTCGCTCTCTTCGCGAGCGTGTGGGCGATCTCATCCAACAACATCTGGGGCGCGATGGGATGGCACTCTGGATGGAACTGGATATTGGCCACCGGCTTTGACGTGCCGGTCACCGGCCTCGACGCGGGCGTGCCCGCGCTCACCGTCTCGCTGACCCCGGTCGGAACGAACTTTTTGACCGGTGGCGCGGAGGGGCCGGAGGGAAGTATCTTCTGCACGATACTCCTTGTCTGCGGCATCATCTTCTTTGCGTGGCGCATCGCACGAAAACGCAGAGGCGTCGGACCGGATTACAACAAGCCTGTGGGCACCCAGGTTTGACGATGCGGCCAAGCGCATCCCCGACATTCGCTCCCACGCCCTGATCCTTGGTGCGAATATGCCTCGCCTGTTCCGCCCTATTGCGGAAAGAGCCCGCTCTCGGCCGTCTGACGGCTTTCCAGGGTGTGTTTGAGTTCGCTCATCTCGGCGTGGCCGGTGCGGATGGCGGCGTGGACGCGGCGGATGGTTTCGCGGGTGGTGGCCGAGATGGAGGTGTCGGCGGTCGCCTTGTCGAAGCGGGCGCTGATGGCGTCCTCGGCCTGCTCAGGGCCACCCGCCACGGTCGCCTCATTGCGCATCAGGGCGTGTTTGACGTCGGTCAGGGCGCGCTGGGCCTTGGCGATGATGGAGCCGGAGGTCTGGGGCTCGCCGCCCATCAGGCGCACGTGTTGAGACAGGTCCTCGGCCAGGGCGCGGCGCTCGGCCTCGCGGCGGGCGTACAGTTCGCCGTATTCGGGGTTGGTGGTTTCGGCGGCGGCCTCGCCGTAGCTTTCGGCGCTGTCGATCATCGACTGGATCAGGCCGTTCAGGACCTGGATATCGTGGCGGTTGGCGTCGGTCATGGGAGGTCTCCGCAATGTCAGGTGCCTAGAACGGCCCGAAACGGCGGAGGTTGCGGCGCACCATGCCGCAGGTAGTCACAGCTTGGTGCGCAGCGACCACAGCTCGGGGAAGCAGCGGCGTTGCAGCGTTTCGGTCAGATAGGCCACGCCCTCGGTCCCGCCCGTGCCGCGACGGCGGCCGATGATCCGCTCGACCGTCACCACATGCTTGTGCCGCCAGGTCAGCAGGGCGTCGTCCAGATCGACCAGCTTTTCCGCCAGCTGATACAGGGGCCACCAGCGGGTGGTGTCGCGATAGACTTCCAGCCAGGCATCCTCCACCCCCTGCGACGGCTCATAGGGCTGGCTGACGTCGCGGTTCAGGACCTCGGGCGGCACAGACAGGCCCGCCGCCGCCAGCTGGGCCAGGGCGTCGTCATACAGGCTGGGGGCGTCGATGGCGGCCTGGAGCGCGGCCAGGGCGGCGGGGCGCTCGGTGTGGAACTTGAGGAAGCGCGCATCCTTGAGGCCCAGCATGGCCTCGAAGCGGCGGAACTGGTCGCTCTGGAAGCCCGAGGATGAGCCGAGCACGCCGCGGAAGCGCAGGTAGTCGGCAGGGGTCATGGTGGCCAGGATGTCCCAGCTCATGGTCATGACGGCCTGGATACGGCTGACGCGCGCCAGGCTTTTGTAGGCGGGGACCAGATCGCCGGCACGCACAAGGGCCTGCGCCTGGGCCACCTCGTGCAGGATCTGTTTGAGCCACAGCTCCTTGGTCTGGTGGATGACGACGAACAGCATCTCGTCGTGCTCGTCCGACAGCGGGTGCTGGGCCGCCAGCAGGTCGTCAAGCGACAGATAGCCGGCATAGGTGATGTCGGCTCGGGACGTGTCAGCAGGTGCGGTCATGGGCGACCTATCGCCTGTCGCGGCGATGGGCTCAAGCCTCGGGCGAGTTGCGCCCCGGCGTCAGATCGGAGGTGTCGTCGGCCCGCGCGTCCCAGCCGTCGCGGTCGGAGCGAAAGGCCAGTCGCATCAGGACCCAGGTCAGGGCAACGGTGCCGGCGATGCCGAGGCTGAGCGCGATCCAGCCGTGGATCGGCAGGGTGCCGCCACCGATGGCGACCCAGGCCGCGCCGACCGCCACGGTTGAGGCGACGGCGACGGCCAGGACGATCAGAAGCTGGCGAGCAATTCCCACGGCCTCAGCCCCGGCCTAGCGCTGGACCCACTGGCCACCGGCGTTGCGGTACCACTGGCCCGAGCTGATGCGCGGCAGGACGATGGTTTCGAAGGCGCGGGCGGCGGCGACGTCGGGGGCTGTGCCGGCGGCCTGGGCGCTGCGGGCGTAGGCGGCGCGACGGGCGTCGTTGGTCGCCTGGACGGCCTGGGTCAGCGAGCCATCCGAGGACGGGGTGCGAAAGCCGAGGTAGCCGTCAGCCTGCTCGCCCACGGTGCCTTGCGCCTTGGCGGCGTCGATCATGGACTTCTGGGCGGGGGTCTGGGCAAAGGCCGCGCCCGCGGCTACGCCGATGGCCGCAACGGCGGCCGTCACGACGAAGAGTTTGCGGAAAGACATCTGGGTCAACTTTCGCATCAGAACAGGTTGGGGTTTTCGACCAGGAGATCCTGCAACTCCTTGTCGAGGCGAACGCGTACGTCGGCGTCCAGTTTCGCATAGATCTGGATCGGATCGACCTGTAGCCGGATCGTCGGGGTGCAGGCGGCCGTGGTGACGGCGGCGAGGCCCAGCAGGGCGACGGTCAAACGCGTCCGGTTCATGGCTGTAGTCTCCGTCTCAGTCTCTTGGCCCTGACTAACACCACTCAGGGTGAATGGGTTCTGAACGGCCAAGGTCTCTTCATCAAGGCGTTTCGGCAGCGGGTGTCGCCGGGGCGACGGGCGCAGGCTCAGGCTCAGGCTCCGGCCGGGGCGGGCTGACCTCGCCATTGCGCGAGCGGTTCAGTTCCATCAGATCGCCCGCCAGCTCATTGGCGTTCAGGGTGGTGTCCAGCGTCAGATCGATCGCCGTGCCCGACGGCAGCGGGATGGGACGGTTCAGGAACTCGCGGCTGATCAGGTCGGGAAGGGTGACGCGCAGGTCCTGATACTGCGGCGGCTCGTGCCGCCCCTTGATGTGGAAGATCACGCCGATCCGACCCTCGTCCAGGCTGTTGAGCTGGGCGGTCAGGACATCGAAGGCCAGGTTTTCCATCGCCTGGAAAGCCAGGTCCTGAACGGTGTTGGGCGGCACCTCGGCGCCTGCACCACCGGCCTGAACCCCTGTCAGGGCGTCGCGCGAAATGGACAATCGACCCGGCTGGACGGCTTCCATCGTGCCCGACTGGATACGGATGCCGTTGGTCGGATCATAGGTATAGGGCAGACGGCCCGAGACGACGGCATCCATCGTCACCTTGTCGGCAAAGCCGGAGTTGGCCACCACCTCGCCCAGCTGCACCCGGTCCAGGGTGATCACGCCGGAAAAACCCTTGGAGATGTCCAGCGGCACGGCGAACGGCTCGACCGTCACCTTGCCGCCCGCGATATTGATCTCTCCGCCGTCGATCATGAAGGCGTCTGCGGCCAGGTCGAAGGTGATGGCGACGTCCGTGATCGGCGCGACCGATTCCAGCGTGTCGATGGTTAGGCGTTGGTCCGGCGCGGTGACCAGGGGGGCCAGGCTGGTGAAGTCGACGGTGCCGCGCAGGCCCTTCACCGGACCGGCGGGACTGACGAAGTCCAGGCCGGGAATGGTCAGGCGACCCGAGCTGGAGCCATCGGTGTCCGACGCCCAGTCGATCCGGCCCTGAAAGCCGACCGAGCCGGTGGCGGGTGACTGGATGAAGTCGGCGACCAGTGGGCTGAGGTCGTCGGGCTGAAGACCGGGTTCGGCGAAGACGATGGAGGGGGCGTCGATGGTCAGGCCCCCCGCGCCTGCCCGGCCGTCATGCGCCAGGGTCATCCGGCCCAGCGTCGTGCCGCTACGGGCCAGGTCGAAGGTGCCGGTCCAGTTTTCATTGGTCAGCCGGGCCGAACCCTGAGCCGTGACCGGATTGAAGCGGGCGGGGGTGGTGGCGTCGACGACGAGGGCCGAGGCGACCTGTGCCTCCATCCCCACGCCGGACGGTCCCCCGGTCGCGACGAAGCTGCCCTTGGCGTCGGTGAAGTTCAGGGCAAGGAAAGGCACCGAAGCATTCAGGCCCGCGATGAGACCCTCCGCGCGCCAGCCGCCGTCGATCACGGTCACCAGTGGGCGATCGGCGGGACAGATCTGGCCCGCGATGCCGGTGACGTCGCTCTCGTCCAGTTCCAGCCGCTCTACGGTCAGGGGGATGCAGCCCTCGGCCACATAGGTCAGACGACCGTTGGTCGAGGCCAGTTCGCCGCGCGTCTCGGCCACCATGCCTTTCGCCAGATCGAAGTCGAGCGCCGCGCGACCGTCCAGGGTGGCGGTGAAGCCACCGGGGGTCAGCCGCCAGGCGGGGATGTCGAACGCCGCCTCCGGCAGACCCTGGCCGCGCGTGGCCGTCAGGGACAGGGCCCCGCCACCCAACTGGCCGTCACGGGCGCTGAAGATCGGCGTCGTGGCGGGCCGTAGCGTCAGCACGCCACCGTTGCGGGGCGTCAGGGTCGCGGGACGGTCCAGCGTCACGCGCGTGGCGGCGGACGAGGCGGCGAGGGTGAAGGCTGGAATGTCGACCGCGAAATCACCCAGCGCCCGCTTCATGGCTCCCACTTCGGCAATGTCGTCCGATGCCGGAGGGCCGAACAGGGGCCAGGCCCCGCCAGCGCTGCGCAGTCGTCCGGTGCCGGTGATGCGGAAGCCCTGATCGACGACGGCGTCGAGGCTGACCGCCCCATCCACGCCGCTGAGCGAAAGCGCGTCCCATGTCAGGCGGCGGGCCTGAAGCATTAGAGGGGCCTGGAATTCCACGGCTTCACCTCGACCTCCGAGGGTGAAGGCGCGCGACGACAGACGCACGCCTTCCCCGTCCAGACCGGCACCTGACGCGCGGGCCGCCGTCATCTGCAGCGGACCATCGACACGCCAGGCCAGTCCGTCGGCGTCGCGCGACACTGACACCGGATTGCGCTCCAGCATCAGCCGGGCACCGGTCGCGGTTGCGCCGGAAGCCTCGAGACGGGCCATGCGGATATCGGCTGCAGTTTGGCCTTCAATAGTGAAGGTTTCGATCCAGCCCCGCATCTGGCCGTCGAAACTCAGGCGGGCGCTGAGGTCGCGCGCGTCCGTGGCGCCGGAGCGGAGCCGACGTGCCGCCACCACGGCCTGAAGGTTTGCCGCGCCATCGCCCCGGCGGGTTTTCAGGTCGGGATAGGGGACAGTACCGGTCAGGCTGATCGACCCGGCCTCGGTCGATACACCCAATACAGTCGCGGCATCCGTCGAGGCGCTGGCCCGCACATCCACCCGGTCACCCGTCGTCGTCAGTTGCACGCTGGCCTTCAGGCCCTGGGCCTGGATATCGCCGCTGCGCAGGGCTGTTTCGGGCAGGCGGGCGTTCAGCTGCATCAGCTTGCCATTGTCCACCCGCGCATCGGCCAGGACGGTGACGGGGCCATAGTCGGTGTCCAGCCGAAGACGCCCCTGCTCCACGATGACCAGCGGGCTACGACTGTCGGGGCGGGGCGGCTGGCCGGTGAAGCGATCAATCAGGGGATCGAGGGACCCGAACATCAGCTTCCCGTCCCGGAAACCGGCCCGAACCACCGGACGGATCAGCCGAATGCGGGTGGGTGTCACCCCCAGACCCGTGCGCGACCAAGGCGTGGCGACGGCGTAGTCGACCTCGACCCGCTCGATGACCACGTCAGGATTGGCCGGATCGCCGATGCGGATGCTGGCGACGATGCCGTCCAGTTCCACCCGCTCGACCTGCATGTCTGCGTCGATCCCCTGACGCTCCAGCCAGCCTATCAGGACCTCGCGTGTCGCCGCCCGGCGGTTCAGATACAGCGCCGCCAGCAACACCAGAATGATGGCGGCGAACACGCCGAGGGCCAGCCCCAGGCGTCTCCACGAACGCCTACGGGGCCAGGCCTTCGCAGGCACGGAGCTGCTGGCGTCCGTGCTCAAACGCGACATCCTCGAGAATCATTCTCTGAACATACGTGGGACAAGAGCGGCTCCGGAAACAGCATCAGGCCCGTTGCGAGCGAACCACAGTAGAGTGTCAGATCAGCCACCCCTCCAACACTGCGCACCGCGTCAAGGCAAGGGAATCTTTGGCACTCACTGATCTTGAAGAAAACCCCGCGATTACTCGAAAGATGTGCGCCCGCCGCACCCGGCGAACGGCGAAACTCACCGATGTTATCGCGGCGGTTAACAGTTTGTAACGTGCTGTCTTCCCATCATGGGACGGACGGGTTATAGGCCCCGTCTCGCAACGGGACAAAGTCACGTCGCGCAGTACCGATTACCAGTGGCTTGGCGCCGACCGGCGTCGTTATGTTTCGGGGACCGATGGCTCAGTTCGACCCACGTCGCCAACCGATGCGCATCGCGCCACACGCCCTTACGGCCGTGGCCGCGCTCTCGGTGGCGCTGTTCGCAGGACGTGCATACCAACCCGCTCAGGCGGAAGTGGTTCCGCCCCCCAGTGCGTCGCAGATGGCGGCCATGGAGGCCAATGCTCTGGCCACGGCGAGTGCCCCTGACGGTCTGACCGCGCCCGAGGCCGTTCCCGTCCAGATCCGCCGAGGCGAAACCTTCGAAGAGGCCGTGCGCCGCACCGGCATCGCGCCGGAAGAAGCGTCCGCCGTCGCCGCCACCCTGTCCAACGCCGTCGATGTGACCGCGATGCGCGCGGGCCAGAAGTTCGAAACCGCCATTTCGCGCCCGCGCGGCGGTCGGGGCGATGCCCGCCTGATCGGCTTGACGATGCGCACCGGCCCTGCGACCCAGGTCACCGTCTCGCGCAGCTTCGACGGAGCGCTTCGTCTCCGGGCGCTGGAAGAGCGCGTCACCCATGAGACCGTGGTCCTTAGTGGCAAGGTCGAAGGGTCGCTGTCGCGCACCGCCCGGCGCGAAGGCGTGCCCGCCGACATTACCCGGGTCGCCGGTCGCCTGTTCTCGCACAAGTTCGACATGGACCGGGACATCCAGTCCAACGACCAGTTCACCTATGTCTTTGGCCGCACCGTCACCGAGGCGGGCCGCACCATCGGCACCGACGGCCTGCTGTATGCCGAGCTGAAGGGGGTGGCCTTCTACCGCTTCCAGCCTGCGGGCGCGAAGGAAGCACAGTATTTCGACGCCACGGGCAAGAACACCCGCTCGGCCTTTATGCGTACGCCGCTGGAACGCGGTTTCCGCGTCTCGTCGTCCTTCGGTTTCCGCCGCCACCCGATCGCCGGCTATCGCAAGATGCACCAGGGCATCGACTTCGCAGCCGGTTCCGGCACGCCGGTCGTGGCCCCCGCCGACGGCGTGGTCGTCGAGGCACGGCGCTGGGGCGGTTATGGCAACTGGCTGCGCATCCGCCACTCCAACGGTCTGGAAAGCGGCTACGGCCACCTCTCGCGCTATGGCTCGGGCATCCGCGCCGGTCAGCGCGTGCGGCAGGGCCAGGTCGTGGCCTATGTCGGCTCGACCGGAGCCTCGACCGGACCGCACCTGCACTATGAGATCTGGCGCAACGGTCAGCGGATCAATCCCGCCGGTATCCGCACCGAAGAGGGCACGGTCCTGGCCGGGGCCGATCTGAACGCCTTCCGCGCCGAAAAGGCCCGCATCGACCGCATCCGCGCCGCCGGTGGCGAACGCCGTCCGCAGGTTCAGAGCGCAGCCCTGCGTCCGGCGTCCACGCAGGGCTGATCAGGCCAAAGCGCTAGGCCGAGGCCATCAGCGCGTCGTCGAGAGCCCGCGCCTGTCCCGCCGCCTCACGCGATTTCAGCCGATCGGCATAGGCCTTGAACGCATCACGCTCGCGCAGGGTCTTGAACTGCAGACCCCAGGCAATCTGGCTGCCGACATAGACATCGGCCGCCGAGAAGTTGTCGCCAACGATCCATGGCCCGCCGCTCACGGCCGTCTCCAGCGTGTCGACGACCTGATCGAACGAGCCGTAGCCGACCATGCCTGACTTTTCCGTCGGGGCCAGCAGCCCCAGCGACTTGGCCGTCACCGCCGCCTCCAGCGGACCTGCGGCGAAGAACATCCAGCGCAGATAGGTCCCACGCATCGGATCGTCGAAGGCCGGGGCCAGGCCCGCCTGCGGAAAGGCATCGGCGAGATAGGCGCAGATGGCGGCGCATTCGGTGACAGTCACCCCGCGATGGGTGATCGCCGGCACCTTGCCCATCGGATTGATGGCCAGATAGTCGTCGCCCTTCATCGTCGTGCCGTAATCCAGAACCACGGTGCGGTAAGGCTGGCCCACTTCTTCCAGCATCCAGCGGGCGATGCGGCCGCGCGACATCGGATTGGTGTAGAGGACGATCTCTTCTGATGACGGGTTCATTTCGCGCTCTCCTGCGTTGTCCTTCGGTGCGACCCTGACACGACGGTGACATGACACATAGACGCGACATCCTGAGAACGATCGGCGGCCTGACCCTGGCGGGCCTGGCCGCCCCTGCGGGCTGGGCCCAGTCGGCCTTTGCCTCGCAGCGGATAGCGGTCAGCTCGCGCGGACAGGGCCCCGATCTGATCCTTATCCCCGGACTGGCCTCGACGGCCGAGGTCTGGCGCGGGACAGCTCTGCGGCTGGAGGGGCAGCGACGTCTGCATCTGGTCTCGATCCGCGGGTTCGGCGATCTGCCGGCCCAGGCCAATGCCAGCGGGCCGATCCTGGCGACCGTCGCCGACGAAGTGCGCCGCTATATTGTCGAGCAACGGCTGGAGCGGCCCGCCATCATCGGCCATTCCATGGGCGGACAACTGGGCCTGCGTGTGGCCGCCGATGCCGGGGAGCGGGTTGATCGGGTGATGACGGTGGACTCCTCGCCGTTCTTCCCGGCCCTGATCAGCCCCCAGGCGACGACCCGCGATGTCGAGCCTCTGGCCCAGGTGGCCTATCAGGCTCTGCAGTTCCTGGGCGACGACGTTCTGCTGGCCCGCAGCCGCGCCATGGGTGTCGAGCTGGGCGGGGCCAGCGATGCCCTGTTCGGCTCCATAGGCTGGCAGGGCGGCGACCGCCGCGTGCTGGCCCAGGCGCTCTATGAGGTCATGACCGTGGACCTGCGCCCACGCCTGGCCGATGTGCGCGTGCCTGTCACCGTGGTCTATGGCTGGAGCCCGGACGACGCCTCGCCGCGCAGTCGGGCCGACAGCCTGTTCCGATCCGCCTATGCCCGACTGCGCAGCCCCGCCACCTTCGAACGGATCGAGGGGGCCGAGCATATGGTGATGATCGACCAGCCGGACCGCTTCCTGGCTGCGGTGAACCGCTTTCTGGCTTGATGATGCGGGACTAGAGCGCGGTCAGTCCGCGTCCGGCTGGCGGTCCGGATGGGCAGCGATGAAGGCGGGATGAGCCTGGGCTGCAGCGTCGATGGCCAGCAGCCGGGGATAGGCGTCCAGCGGCACATTGAACCGATGCGCCGAGTAGATCTGCGGGATCAGGCAGGCGTCGGCCAGTGTAGGGGTGTCGCCAAAGCACCAGCCCTGTCCATCGCGCTCTACCAGCGCCTCCAGCGCCGTGAAGCCCGGCACGATCCAGCGCGCGGCCCAGGCATCGACGGCCGCCTGATCGGCCCCGAAATCCTCGCGCAGGCTCTTGCCGACACGCAGATTGTTCAGCGGATGGATGTCGCAGGCGATCAGCGCCGTCATGGCCCGCACCCGCGCACGACTTAGCGGTTCGGACGGCAAAAGCGGCGGCTGGGGATGGGTCTCCTCCAGCCACTCCAGAATGGCCGGGCTCTGGGTCAGGACCGCGCCGTCGATCTGAAGTGCGGGCACCATGCCCTGGGGATTCAGGGCGACAAAGTCTGCCGCCTTCTGGGCCCCCGTGCGCAGGTCATGGCCCTGTGTCTCATAGGCGAGGCCCTTCAGCGCCAGGGCGATCCGAACGCGATAGGCGGCACCGGAGCGCCAGTAGCCATGCAGGATCATCGGGGCCTCACAGTGAAGGACAGGGGCGACAGGCCCGCTATCATGGCTTCGACCCGGTCGCCGGACACCAGCGGGCCGACGCCTTCGGGCGTGCCGGTGAAGATCAGGTCGCCGGGCTGTACGTCCCACAGGGTTCGTGCTTTTTCCAGAACCTCGATCGGGCTCCAGACCATGTCGTCCAGCCGTCCCGACTGGCGCATCTGGCCATTGACCATCAAAGCAATTGCCGCTGCAGGATTAGGCAGGGCACCGAGCGTCAGAGCCCCGCAAGGGGCCGACTGATCAAACCCCTTGGCCGCATCCCAAGGTCGTCCCTTGTCCTTGGCCGTCGCCTGAAGATCGCGTCGCGTCAGGTCGCAGCCGACGGCCCAGCCGACAATGTTGCCGTCAGGCCCAATGGCACAGACCAGTTCGACCTCGTGGTGCAGATTGCTTGTCGCGCTCGGATAGACGGGATCGGCCCCGTCGCCGACCAGGGCATCGGCTGGCTTGGAGAAGAAGAAGGGTTCGGCCCGTTCGTGCCCCATCTCCCGGGCATGGGCGGCATAGTTTTGACCCACGCACAAGATGCGACGCACGGGGAAGCGCTCGGTACGCCCCGCAATGGGCAGGCTGGGGGTCTGGGCGGTCGGGAACAACCAATGTGTCATGCGGGTTTCCTACCGCGACGACCGCAGAATCGCCACCGACATGGCGCGGCGTCTTGTTGCGTTGCGGGAACCGCGATGGTGGAGTGGCGTTCCACCGCAAGATTATCTATCTAACCGTCAAGCTTGACGACAGGGAGTTCGCATCATGGCCAACAACAAGACCGCACGGGCAACCGTCAAAGACGACCTCAACACCCTGAAGGACGACTTGAAGGTGCTGGGAGCCGAGGAAAAAGCCGCGCTGCGTGAGAAGGCGACGGCCGCCGAGGCCAAGGTGCGCGCCAAGGCCGCCGACGCAGAAGCCCGGTTGCGCGAACAGGCCGAGGTCGTGCGCGAGCGTGCCCGCGGCTATTACGACACCGCCCGTGTCCGCGGCCGCGAATACTATGACGAAGCCTCCGAGCGTATCGACGAAGCCCAGCGCTACGTGGTCGAGCGGGTTCAGGAACGTCCCATTCAGTCGACCGCGATTGCCCTCGGCGTCGGCGTCGTGCTGGGTCTGCTCCTGTCGGGCCGTCGTCGCTGATGTTTGGCGGGGGGCTCGCACGCGGTTTGGTCAAGAAAGCCGTCGCAGCCGCTATTGCGGCGGGTGCCGGTTTTGTGGCCATCGTCGCCTTGGGCGCAACTATCTTCTACGCCCTGTGTCTGGTCGTCATTCCTCTGGGCGCGGCGGCCATCACCTTCGGTCTATTTGCCCTGATGGCTCTGATTGTCACCCTTGTCTATCTGAAGGGCGACAGTGACGATGAGGAGGACGACGAACCGGTCGGCATGGGCCAGCGCGCCTTTTCGCTGTTCCGTGAGCGGCCGATCCTAGGCGCTGTTGCGGCTCTGGCAGGGGGCTGGATTTTCCTGAGGAACCCGGCTTTGGCCACCATGGTTGCTGCCGCGTTTACCGAAAAGTCCCACGGTCGTCGGCGCTACTGAGCGTCTGAACACCGCGAATAAAGGAAGGGCCAGCGGATCGCTCCGCCGGCCCTTTTTCTTGCCCTGATGGGCTGGTGTTAGATCGCAGCCATTTCCCGCTCGCCCGGCGCATTGGGATCGGGAGCGGTAGCGACCTTGCGAGTGTCCTGACGGCGCGGCAGCTTCCACACATCGTCCGCTTCGAACCGCTTGCCCGTCCAGGCCATGACGGTGACCGTGATGTGGTGGGCGTCCCATTCAATCTGGTTGAAGCTGGGCGGCGCGCCGCGTGCACGATGGGACAGGGTCCCGCAACCCACCGCATAGGAGCAGTGATCGCCCAGCGCGATCGGCAGGGCGAAGGGCACATGGACATGGCCCGTGGTGATCAGGTCGACGCCCGCCTCGGCAAAGATCAGCGCCGCCGCATCGCCGCGTTTGACTTCGCCTGTCATGGGCGTGCCGATCATCTCGATCAGTGGATGGTGGCAGGCCAAAATGCGCAACGCCCCGACGGGAGCCTGCCGCAAGGCCTCGGCCGCCTTCCGGGTCTGGGCCAGATCGATTACGCCCTTGGACCAGTTGGCCCGCGCCTGCCAGCCGCGAGCGGTCACGACACCGCGCACCATGACGCCGGGGCTCAGGAACTGGTGATCATGGGCAGGATGACCCGTCGCCTTTTCGAAGGCCTTCCATGGATGAAACAACCGCGCAAACAGGCTCCAATAGGGCACGTCATGATTGCCGACGATGACGAAGCGTGGATCGGGCATGCGCTGAATCCAGCGCCCCGCCGCCTCGAACTCGTCCCGTAGGCCTTGCTGGGTGATGTCGCCCGTGATCAGGACCAGGTCTGAGGGATTGGCGTGGGCATATTCGAGCGCCGCCTCGACGGCCTGTTTATGCTCGCAGCCGAAATGGACGTCAGAAAACTGGAGGATGCGCGCCATCAGGCAGCATCCGCCGCAGCGGGCGGATTGGGTGCGAGCGCTCGAAACGCCTTCCTGATGAACCGCACCTTGGCGGTGTGTTTCAGAAGCACGGGCTCACCATCGATCACGGCAGGGATTTTGGAGCGGGCGTGCACATCGACCTTCCGCGTCGCCTTGGTCGTGACGGAGGGGTCGTTTCGCCAGTCGTTCATCACCGCATGGGCGGCGAGGCGGAAGGCTTGGGCCGCATCCGTCGGATCCATGGCGGCCGCTTCCAGACCGGTGTTCTCATCCATGGCCTTGGAGATCATCGGGCTGATGAGGACCAGCGCCCCCGTCCGCTTCATAGGGGAGCCATCCAGAGAAAACCGCAGCCGCCCGGAGAAGGCGCGTTTCAGGGCCTTGCGGGCATGGGTCCAGGCCAGACTGATCTTGCCCGTCCGCATCGCCTCGCGTGCCGGGGCCCAGAGCGCCGGAGCCCCGAGGATGGCGGCGCAATAGAAGGCCTGTTTCACCACGCCGTCCGAAACCTCGCCGCCCGCGACCTCCTGCTCGGCTCCCTCTTCAAGCGCTAACCTGAGCGCCGCCTTCCAGTCGGCCGTGCCGTACAGCGCCTTGGGCAACATGTTCATGGTACCGCCCGGCAGGGGCGCGATCAGTGGCCCGTTCGGCCCGGCGCGCGAGGCGATGGTCCCCGCTGTACCGTCGCCGGCCAGCACGAACAGCACGTCAGGACAGGCGTCGATGGCAGTCTGAATCTGTTCATCGAACTGACCAGACTCCAGCGATACTACTTCGGCCTTGCAGTCATACTCCGCGAAGATGGCCTCGGCCTCCGTCGCGGCTTGGTTTCCGACGCTGCCGGACAGGGAGTTCACCAGCATGATGACGTTGGCCAGGGGCACATGGCTGGACAGGGTCCGCCCGTCATCTTCGTTGGCGGCGGGCGATGCGTCGAAGGTCTGAGTGTCTGTCATGCCGCCCGAACGCCTTCATTCCCGCGATGTTCCGGTCCACGTATCCAAGCGTGACTATTTCACTCTAGGACGCGCACTGCCAACTCACGCAGGTCTAGCAGCGCAATAACCTTGGCCATAGCCGGAACCGGTGCGGCAGCTTGGCGTTCCGACTACAGGGGCGAACCCGGGAACAAAGGAATTCACCATGAAAAAGGCAATTCTCGCCATTGCTGCAGCCGGCATGATGGCCAGCGCCTGTGCCAGCGATGGCTACGGCGGCACAAATGAAACCGTGCGTCAGGGTGCCATCGGTGCCGGTATCGGCGCAGTCGCCGGTGCGATCATCGGCAACAATGTCGGCGGCGGCAACGCGGCCACCGGCGCACTGATCGGTGGTGCCATCGGCGGTACCGCCGGTGCCATCCGCGGCTCCAACCAGGACCGCGCCAACCAGCAGCGCTACCGCGACAACAATGGCGGCTATTACTACTGCTACGACGGCCGTCAGAACGAATGCTATTGGGAAAATGGTCAGCGTCGCCGCTAGTCCAAACCTGTAGATCAGTTTGAAAAGGGCGGCGGGTCATTTGGCGCGCCGTCCTTTTTGCATTTCGAGGCTGGCGTAGTCCCTCGCGGGCTGCGACGTTGGACGTATCGAGTATGGAGGGTGGGCTTGTGAGAGTATTTCTGGTCGGGGGATTGGTCGCGGTCGGGCTGACGGCGGCAGGGTGCAATCTGTCCCCGACGCTGAGCCGCAGCGACATCGTGGCGGAGGCCTCGGGCTGCACGGAGAAGCGGTTCGAAGTGTATTTTGCGGACGGCGAGGCGCGGCTGACGGATGTGGCGCGCCAGGCCATCGGTTTGACGGCGACGCAGCTTCAGGGGTGCCGGATCGACAGGGTTCGGGTGATCGGGCTGGCTGACGCGACGGGTGGTGCCAGCGCCAACCAGAGCCTGTCGGAACGCCGCGCGGTGTCGGTGGCCGAGGCCCTGAGGGCAGCGGGATGGCCGGCCCCGGCCTTCGATGTAGAGGGCGTCGGCGACGAAGGGGCAGCCATGCCCGGCGGTGTCAACGAGCCCATGCGGCGACGGACTGAAGTGCTGGTCGAGGCGTCGCCGCGAACCTGAGGCGTGACGCCGCGCGTGAGGCCGCTTCGGTGGACGCAGGACCGTGCGGGCGACTAAGGTCATGTGCACCCCTGCCGGAGGCTGTGTGAGACGTTTCGCCCAACTGTTGATCCTGCTGCTGCTGTGCCTGTCGCCCGTGTCGGCGGCGGCGCAGGCGGGGCCGGAGGTGGCCGTCAGCCGGGTCGCGGGACCGGGCCCGCAGCGCACCGAGCGGATCGAAGCGGAACTGGTGTCGATGTCGGCCTGGGCCGCGCCGGGATCGACCGCCGTGGTGGCGGTCAAACAGACCATCAAGCCCGAGTGGCACACCTATTGGCGCAATCCGGGCGATTCCGGCGGGGCTACGACGCTTAGCTGGACTCTCCCCGTAGGTGTCGAGGCGGGCGAGATCGTCTGGCCGGTGCCCGAGCGACAACGGCTGTCGGGCCTGATGAACTACGGCTATTCCGGCACGGTCTATTTGCCGGTGCCGATCGAAATTCCCGCCAATGCGCAGCCGGGAACGAGCCTGCCGCTGACGGTCGAGGCCCTGTTTCTGGTCTGCAGCGCCGAGATGTGCGTGCCTGACGAGCTGACCCTGACCCTGGCCCTGCCGATCCGCGAAGGGGCCGCACCGCTGGACCCGCGAGACGGGGCGGCGATCGAGGCGGTACTGCGGGAGGCCCCGCGTCCCGCCGGGATAGGGGCGCGGATCGTCCTTGAGAACGACCAGCTGATCCTGAAGGCGACCGGCGGGCCTCTGACCGGTCAGAACCCCGGCCCCAGCTATTTCTTCCCGTTCGACAGCGGGGTGATCAGCCATCCGGCCCCCCAGACCGGAGCTTGGGGACCTCAAGGCCTGACGCTGCGCCTCACCCCCGGAGGCGCAACACGCGCCGCCGGGATCACCGAACCCGTTCAGGGCATCATGGTCACCGCCCAGGGCGCATTCGAAATCACGGCCCAGCCTGGCGGCGCCCTCCCCGGCGCGACCGGTTCGGGATCGCTGACGGCGGCACCCGACGCCGCGTCCGAAAGTGAAGCCACCGGCCCCCCAGACACCGGACTGGCCGTCTTTTTCCAGGCCCTGCTGTTCGCCGTGCTGGGCGGGCTGATCCTGAACCTGATGCCCTGCGTCTTCCCCATACTGGCGATGAAGGCGGCATCCCTGGCGTCGGCGGCGCACCACCCCGCCCATGCGCGCCGCGATGGCCTGGCGTTTCTGGCGGGGGTGCTGACCACCTTCCTGCTGCTGGCCGCGCTGCTGCTGAGCCTGCGCGCGGCAGGGGAGGCCGTCGGCTGGGGCTTCCAGCTACAGTCGCCTGCGGTCACGGCGGCTCTGGCCCTGCTGATGCTGACCGTGGCGCTGAACCTGTCCGGCGTCTTCCATGTCGGCGCGGGGCTGCAAGGGGCAGGCTCAGGGCCCCTGTCCCGGCTGCCCGGTGGCGTGGGAGCGTTCTTCACCGGCGTGCTGGCGGTGGTCGTGGCCGCACCCTGCACCGCCCCCTTCATGGCCTTCGCGCTGGGGGCCGCGCTGGTCATGCCCTGGTTCCTGGCGCTGGGCGTGTTCCTGGGCCTGGGGCTGGGGCTGGCCCTGCCCTTCGTGATCGTCAGCCTGACGCCCGGCCTGCTGAGCCGCCTGCCGCGCCCCGGTCCGTGGATGGAGCGGCTGAAAGGGCTGCTGGCGTTTCCCATGTATGCGACGGCCCTGTGGCTGGCCTGGGTGTTCAGCCGCCAGACGGGTCTGGATGCCCTGGGCCTGCTGTTCGTGGCAGGCCTGTTGCTCGCGCTGGCGACCTGGCTGATCGGTGGCGGTCAGTCGGAACGCGCTGACGGGCGGCGCGGCATCCTGCATCTCTTGTCGGGGCTGTTGGCCCTGATCCTGGCCGGAGGCGCACTGGTCCTGGCGGCGGGCGTGCCGGCTGCGGCCGTATCCGCCGACACGTCGCCCCGGGCCGGCACCACACTGGCCAGCACCCCGTGGTCGGACGCGGCGGTTCAGTCCGCGCTCGCCGAGGGCCGTCCCGTGCTGGTGAACTTCACCGCCGACTGGTGCGTGACCTGCAAGATCAACGAACGGACCTCGCTGTCGTCCGCCAGGGTTCAGGGAGCAATGGAACAGGCCAATGCCGTCTATCTGGTCGGCGACTGGACCCGGCGCGACGACGTCATCGCCGCCGAACTGCAGCGGCACGGCCGCTCCGGCGTTCCGCTCTATCTGCTCTATGCGCCCGGTTCGACCGAGCCGCGCATTCTGCCTCAGTTGTTGACCGAGGGGGTCGTGATCGACGCCCTGGAGGATATTCGCCCCTAGCCAAGGAGTTGCCCGATGACCCGCCTGCCCGTCGCCTCCCGTCTTCTGTCCGTCGCCTTCGCCGCCCTGGCCCTGACCGCTTGCCAGCAGCAGGCCGCTGCGCCGGACAAGGCCGAAGCCCCCGCAGCCGTCGCCGCGACCACCGCCGCACCGCCATCGGCCGGTCAGGCCGCGCCGGCCTTCACCCTGGTCGATGCAGAGGGCACGCCCAGATCGCTGGCCGACTTCCGTGGCAAGACCGTCGTCTTGGAGTGGACGAACGAAGGCTGCCCCTACGTGATCAAACACTACACCGGGGCCATGCAGGCCTTGCAGCGTGAAGCCGTCGCCGACGGCGTCGTCTGGCTGACCATCATCTCGTCCGCACCAGGCACCCAAGGCTTCGTGGAAGGGCAGGCGGCGCGGGAATGGCGCACGCGGACCAATGGGGCCTCGACCCATCTGCTGCTGGACCCGACCGGTGAGGTCGGCAAGCTGTTCGACGCCAAGACCACGCCGGACATGCGGGTGATCGACGGTGACGGCATCCTGCGCTTTGTCGGCGGCATCGACGACCGCCCGACCAACAAGCCCGAGGACCTGAACGGCGCCAACAACTACGTCCGCGCCGCCCTTGCCGACATGGAGGCAGGCCGCCCGGTCCAGACGGCCTTTGCCACGCCCTATGGCTGTTCGATCAAGTATCCAGAGACGGTTGAGGGCTGAACCTCCCCCGCAAGACGTCTACCAGGCGATCTCGCGCCCGCTATAGTCGATGAAGCGGTGGGCGTGGATGCCGTGGTTGGCGGCCAGCTGGTCGGCGATGCCGGTCACGCTGGTGTCCACGTCGATGTCGGCCCCGGCACCGCCCATGTCGGTCTTCACCCAGCCGGGATGGATCGACAGGACCGTGACGCCTGACTCCTTGGCGACCGTCAGCCAGAGGGAGCGAGCGAAGCTGTTCTGGGCGGTTTTGGAGGCGCGATAGACTTCCATGCCGCCGCTCTCGCGGCGATCGAGCCCATGATGCTGGACGTGAAGGCCAGGATGCCAGTCTTGGGGCGGACCGTGCCTAGCAGGGCGTGGGCCAGACGGACGGGGCCGAAGACATTGGCCTGCATGATCTGGTTAAGCTCATCGGCCGAGGCGGTGACCACGCTCTTCGGACCCGAGATGCCGGCATTGATGAAGGCGATGTCGAGGTCGGCGGGCAATGCCTTGGCCAGGCGGGCGATGTCGTCGTCGGACGTCACGTCCAGATGATGCAGCGTCAGCCGCTCGGCACCGGGCAGGGCCTTGAGGTCCGCCTCATCCGCCGCCTTGCGCACTGTGGCGATGACGGCAAAGCCGCGCTTCAGGTGTTCGGCGACAAGGCCGAGGCCCAGGCCGCGCGATGCGCCGACGATCAGGATGGTTTTCATGTCTGTGTCCTTGCTCATGCTGCGCAGGCCTCGAACCCGGCCTTGAGGGCGGTCTCGTCCAGGTCGCGGCCGATGAAGACGGCGCGGGACCAGCGGCGTTCGTTGGGGCCCCACTCGCGTTGCAGGTCGCCCTCCAGGATCATGTGGACGGCCTGGAAGACCAGGCGGCGGTCCTCGCCCTGGACGTCGATGATGCCCTTTGCGCGCAGGATGTTCTGGCCCTGGGTACCCAGAAGCTGGTCCAGCCAGGCGGTGAACTTCGCGCCGTCCAGCGGGCGGTCCAGCGACAGGGAGATGCCCTTGATGTCGTCCTGATGGGCGTGGCCGCGCGCGCCAGATGTATGAGCGTGCTCGTGATCGTGATCGTGATCGTGAGCGTGGTCATGGTCGTGGTGATCGTGGTCGTGGCCGCAGTGTTCGTCGTGGACGTGGCCATGTTCACCGTGTGCCGGATTGGCAAACTGCGGATTGATGTCGAGGATGCGTTCCAGATCGAAGCCACCCAGGCCCAGCACCTGATCCAGCGGCACATTGGCCCGTTCGGCGCGGGTGATGGGGGCCAGGGGGTTGAGGGCGCGCAGGCGGCGCTCGACCTCGGCCAGTTCGGACGGCGTGGCCAGATCGACCTTGTTCAGGATGATGCGGTCGGCGAAGGCGACCTGCTCACGGGCCTCCTTGGAGTCGTCAAGCCGCGCCATGACGTGTTTGGCGTCGACCAGGGCGGTGACGCTGTCCAGCTGGGTCTTGGCCTTGACGTCCTCGTCGACGAAGAAGGTCTGGGCCACCGGGCCGGGATCGGCCAGGCCGGTGGTCTCGACGATGATCGCGTCGAAGGCGGGCTTGCCGGGACGTTGCCGTTTCATCAGGCCGGCGACCACGCGGATCAGGTCGCCGCGCACCGTGCAGCAGACGCAGCCGTTGTTCATCTCGAACACGTCCTCGTCGGCGCCCACGACCAGGTCATTGTCGATGCCGATCTCGCCAAATTCATTGACGATGACGGCGTACCGCTTGCCGTGGTCCTCGGTGAGGATGCGGTTCAGAAGCGTGGTCTTGCCTGCGCCGAGGTAGCCGGTGAGGACGGTGACGGGGATTTTGGCCGTGGCGGCAGAGGTATCGGTCATGGCCGCTAGATGGAGGCTGGGCGGCCGGTTGGAAAGGGTCAGATTGCGTCAGGAGGCGCCCACCGGAAAATGGGCGAGCCTTTCGTGTGGCCGTGCGGCCGGCCAACGTCGACGAGGAGTTCCCATGCGACCGATCTACATCACCGAGAATGCCCTTGGTGACGACACGGCGATCGTCGAGGACTTCTATCACTTCTACAGCAGCATTCCCGACGGCGGCATATTCGGCACCATGATCGGCACGGGGCCTGTTCCTGATGTCTATGCTGCACTCAACTACAGCGGCGAAGTCAGGAACGGCGGTCACCGGCAGTTCATAGCCAACTCTGACAATCGCGCTGTGATCGTGCAGGCCGCTCTGTCTGGCCTGAACGAGGTCAAGGCTCTTGCTCAGCGCGAGATCCTCTCGGAGATGAGGGACTGGGTGCGAGATAACTCTCAGTCAGTCGAGGTCGTTTTCGGCAACGACCTGCCAGGTCTCGACCGGTTGGACGAGCGGTTCTTTGCTGAACAAGACCGTCAATCCGTCGAAGCGCAAGCCGCCGTCTGGATCAAGGCCTATCCGGATCTGAGGGTCGTATCAGGTGCTGAATTCATGGCCTTGCTGCATGGGGAGGCCGCCGCTGCGTCACCTTTAATCAGCCGTCCTGGGGGATTCAAGGTCGGGCTGCTGGAGCGGGTGATGACGACGATCTTCGGTCGATAGACGTCGTCAGCAGTCGGGGCAGTCCGGCAGGGCTCCGGTCTCTAGCTGTAAGGTCGTGTGGCCGATGGAGAAGCGGGTGCGGGCCAGGCTCTGCGCCTCGGCCAGCAGCGTGTCGGCGTCGGGGCGGTCGTGGACGAGGTGGGCGGTCAGGGCCGTGTCGGTGGTGGATAGACCCCAGACATGCAGGTCGTGCACAGCGGTGACGCCCGGGAGGGCCAGAAAGCCGGCGCGGATGGCGGCGACGTCCACGCCGCGCGGGGCGGCGTCGAGCGCCAGGTTGACGCTGTCTTTCAGCAGGCCCCAGGTCCCGAGCAGGATCAGCACGACGATCGCGATGCTGACCAGAGGATCGAGGATCGACCAGCCAGTGAACAGCATGACCGCCCCGACCACGACGACGCCCAGCGACACGGCGGCGTCCGCCATCATGTGCAGATAGGCCCCGCGCACGTTCAGGTCCTTGTGCTGGTCCTTCATGAACAGCAGGGCCGTACCGAGATTGATGAAAAAGCCGATCCCGGCCACCACCATGACGGTGGTCGAGCCGACGGGGGCGGGATCGTTCAGGCGACGAACGGCCTCAAAAGCGATGGCTCCGCAGGCGAAGATCAGCAGCAGGGCATTGAACAGGGCGGCCAGAACGGTGGCCTTGCCATAGCCATAGGTCTTGTTCGCGCCGCCCGCCCGGCGTGCCAGCCAGGCGGCCCCGCCGGCCATGGCCAGGCCCAGCACGTCGGACAGGTTATGGCCCGCATCGGCCATCAGGGCGGTGGACTGGCTGATGACGCCAGCCCCGAACTCCACCGCCACAAAGGCCAGATTGACCAGAAGCCCGACCGCATAGCGCCAGTCGCCAGTATTCACCGGGCCGTGGTGATGCCCGCCGATGCCATGGGAATGACCATGGCCATGAGAATGCCCGTGGTCGTGGCCATGATCGTGCGCAGCGTGATCTTGGTCATGCGCATGTGAGTGGTCGTGGGCCATCACGCCTCTCTAGACCTAGTGATGGTGGCTCGCCACCAGAACGCCGATCAGGATCAGCGACAGGCCCAGGGCCGCGCCCTCGTAGCGGGCCCAGCGCTCCAGCCGCAGGATGGAATAGCCCGCGCGCGCCAAGGCGGTGAAGACTGCCATGCCCGCCACCGTGCCGATGGCAAAGACGACAGTCAGGGCCGCGAGCACGGCAAACCCCTGCGTGGCCTGCGACAGATAAAAGGGCAGCAACACCTCGCCCGGCGAGATCGCCAGTGTGGCGACCAGACCAATGAAGGCGGCACGATGCGAGACGGTGGGCTCGGCGAACTCCATCGGGGGACCGCCGGCCAGGACGGGGCGCTTTATGAGGGCGCGTACCAGATAGAAGGCTCCGAAGGCGAACAGCAGGCCAGCGGAGACCCAGGGCAGCACGCCCGCGATCCATCGGTCCAGAGCCACGCCCGCCACAACGATCAGACTACCGACGACGGCGGTGGTGACGATATGGGCCAGGCCTGCAGTAACGACCGCGCTCATCACCCGGGCCAGACTCCAGCGCTGGGCGCGGCCGACCAGCACGAACGGCAGCCAGTGCGTCGGCAGGGCCGCATGCAGAAAGGCCGTCGCCAGCCCGGCCCCAAGGACGGACAGCAGGATGGGTTGCTGGAGATCGGACGGCGTCATCGCGGCCTTCCTATCGTGTTACTTTATAACAGTCGAGGGGGTCGTGGTAGATTTTCTGGATGCAGGCGCATGGTGTCGGTAATGACTGACTTTCCCGGCCTTCGGCGTTGACTCGAAGGGCGCGTTCCGTATATGTCGCCGCTCTTCGCCCGAGGGGTCTCCTTCGGGCGCTATCTTTTTTGCGTTTACGCTGAGGCTCCAACATGTACGCGGTGATCAAGACCGGCGGGAAACAGTACCGGGTTCAACCGGGCGACGTCATCGTTGTCGAGAAGCTCGATGGTGAGGCTGGCGCTTCGGTGTCGCTGGGCGACGTCCTGATGCTGGGTGGCGACAAGGGCATTACCCTGGGTGCGCCGCTGATCGCGGGTGCCGCGGTCGCCGCGACGCTGGTCGAGACCCGCAAGGGTGAGAAGATCAAGATCTTCAAGAAGACCCGTCGTCAGGGCTATCGCCGTACCAACGGCCATCGCCAGATGGAATCGGTTCTGCGCATCACCGGCATCGACGGTGCCGGCGAAAACGCCAAGTGGGACGGCGAGACCTCGCTGATGACCAAGGCCGAGATGAACCTGCGTGCCCGTGGCCTGGCCCCGCGTACGGAAGAGACCGAAGTCGAAGCCAAGCCCGCCAAGAAGGCTGCTGCTCCCAAGGCCGCTGCGCCAAAAGCCGAGGCCGCTGCTGAAAAGCCCGCCGCCAAGAAGGCCGCCGCTGCCAAGGTCGATTATGTTGATGACGTCTCCCTGATCTCGGGCATCGGCCCGGTGATCAAGGACAAGCTGGATGCCGAAGGCGTCACCCTGGCCAAGATGGCCAAGATGACCCCCAAGGCGATGGCGGCTCTGGACGAGAAGCTGGAACTGGGCGGTCACTGGGAAACCGGTGAATGGATCGCCCAGGCCAAGGAACTGGTGGCCGGTGGTGAACCGCGCGCCAAGACCGACCAGGCCCGCGCCGAGACCGACGAAGGCTGAACCCATTCGCGCCCCCGGGCGCAGCACGACGAAACGCGCTAGTCGCGGCCCAACAGCCGCCAGCGCACTAGAGAAGAGGAGCGTCCCATGGCTCACAAGAAATCCGGTGGTTCGTCGCGTAACGGTCGCGACTCCGAGTCGAAACGCCTTGGCGTGAAGAAGTTCGGTGGCGAGCGCGTGCTGGCCGGCAACATCATCGTGCGTCAGCGCGGCACCCAGTTTCACCCGGGTGACAACGTCGGCCTGGGCCGCGACCACACCCTGTTCGCCACTGCCCATGGTGCCGTGAAGTTCACGAAGAAAGCCAACGGCCGTTGTTACGTATCGATTCTTCCGGCCAACGACGACCAACAGGCGATGGCCGCCGAGTAACGCGAGACTGGATCACACCGGATCGCGTTGCTCACCACAGCAGCCGATCCGGACCAGGGAATTTTTCCGCGGGGAGTCTGGATCACCAGGCTCCCCGTTTGCGTTCCCCGCCTCGAGCCGCCCGAGCCCTCCAAGGGGGCGGCACGATCCAGAGGCGACGCCGATGTGCGTGATCGAAACCACCCCCGTTCTGGAAACGCGGCGCCTGACGCTGCGCAGCCCGAACACGCAGGACGTCGGCCGTCTGGCCGCCTTGGCCAATGACCCGGATATCGCACGGATGACCTTGCGCATGCCGCATCCCTATTCCAGCGCCGACGCCGAGGACTTCATCCTGGCCGTCGCCGGGCAGGACCCCAGGCGGGCCGCGACTTTTCTGATCGAGCATGAGGACCACGGCCCCGTGGGCGTCATCGGCCTGTTCGAGGATCAGGATCCGGCCCCTGAGGTCGGCTATTGGATCGGGCGCCCGTTCTGGGGCAGGGGCTATGCGACCGAGGCGCTGGATAGAGCCCTGGTCTGGGCGTCGAAGCGGTGGAAGCGCCGGGCCTTGATGGCCGGTCATTTCGCCGACAATGCCGCCTCAGGCCGCGTGCTGGAAAAGGCAGGGTTCCTGTACACCGGCGAGGTGCGCAAGGGCTTCAGCCTGGCACGAGGCGCGGTCACAGATACGCGTCGGATGGTCTGGCTGGCCTAGACACGCGTCAGACGGGCAGGGCCCCGCGCTTGACGACGGTGCGCATCGCCACGCTGGACGAGACCCGCGTCACGCCGGGAATGCGGGTCAGCTCGCGGGAGTGGACCCGCTCCAGATCGTCAACGTCACGCACCACCAGCCGCAGCAGATAGTCGGAGCCGCCGGTCATCAGATAGCATTCCACTACCTGAGGCACGGTGGCGATGGCGGTCTCAAACGCGGTCAGGGCACTCTCGGCCTGGGATGACAGGGTGACGGTGACGAAGACGCTGATGGGCAGGCCCACGGCGCGTTCGTTGATGATGGCGGCATAGCGGCTGATGACGCCCTCGGCCTCCAGCGCGCGCAGACGACGCAGGCAGGCGCTTTCGGACAGGTTCACGGCCCGCGACAGGTCGCTGTTGGTCATCCGCCCGTCCGACTGCAGGGCGCGGATCATCTTGCGGTCGGTGTCATCCAGGGTGACGGCAGATATCGTCTTCATGGCGCGGCTCGTTCGCAGTTTCTGCGACTTTACGCTGATCAGTCGCCGAAAAGAACAGGAACCTGCGTCAAATCCCTCGCTAGATTGCGCCGGAAACGCGGTCGGCCCTACCGACCCTTCATCACAGGAAACGTCCCATGCGCGTCGGTGTCCCCAAGGAAATCAAGAAGAACGAACACCGCATCGGCCTGACGCCGACGGCGGTGCGCGAATACGTCGCTCACGGCCACACGGTCTCGATCGAGACGGGTGCCGGCCTGGGTGCCGGCTTCACCGACGAGGACTACAAAAAGGCCGGGGCCGCAATCGTCGCCGATGCGGCCACCGTCTTCGCCAACAACGACATGATCGTGAAGGTCAAAGAGCCCCAGAAGGTCGAATGGGAAATGCTCCGTGAGGACCAGATCCTGTTCACCTATCTGCACCTCGCGCCCGATCCCGAACAGACCAAGGGCCTGCTGGCCTCCAAATGCGCCGCCGTGGCCTATGAGACGGTGACCGACGCCAAGGGCGGCTTGCCGCTGCTGGCTCCCATGTCCGAAGTCGCCGGCCGCATCGCCGTCTTCTCGGCTGCCGAGACCCTGCTGAAGCATAACGGCGGCATGGGCCTGCTGTTTTGCGGCGTTCCCGGCGTGGCCCCGGCGCGGGTTCTGGTGCTGGGCGGCGGCGTCGTCGGCCTGAACGCGGCACGCATGGCCATGGGCCTGGGGGCCGAGGTGGTGGTCCTGGAACGCTCCATCCCCCGGATGGCCTATATCGACGAGGTCACCAACGGCCGCGTCATCACCCGCTACTCCTCCATCGGCGCGGTCGAGGAAGAGATGGTCAAGGCCGACGTCATCATCGGGGCCGTGCTGGTGCCTGGTGCGGAAGCGCCCAAGCTGATCAAGCGCGAACACCTGAAGCAGATGAAGCCCGGCTCGGTGCTGGTCGACGTCGCCATCGATCAGGGCGGCTGTTTCGAGACGAGCCATGCCACGACTCACGAAGACCCCACCTATGTCATCGACAACGTCGTCCACTATTGCGTGGCCAACATGCCGGGCGCCGCGCCGCGCACGTCATCGGAAGCCCTGAACAACGCCACCCTGCCGTTCGGCCTGGCCTTGGCGGACAAGGGCCTGGACGCACTGAAGGACAATCCGCACTTGGCGCGCGGCCTGAACGTGCTGAAGGGCGAACTGACCTATCCCGCCGTGGCCGAGGCCCTGGGCATGGGCTGGAGCGATCCGTACGGGGTCTGGGCGAAGGCCTGAGTTCGAGGATCGGAAAGGGCGGCTGCGGTCGCCCTTTTCAATTCCGGTATTGCCCATATAAATCCGGGTCATGGGATTGCTCGATATCTTCAGAAGATCGAAGGGGGATGAGCCGTTTCCCCGCTTCACCTACCATCCCGACCCGCTCGCCACAGGGGCGGTGAAGGTCAGCGACGCCCCCTGCATGTGCTGCAACCGGTCGCGAGGTTTCGTCTATCGCGGCAGCCCCTATTCCCGTCGCAACGATCTGGACGACGCGATCTGCCCGTGGTGCATCGCCGACGGTTCGGCTGCGCGAGCGTTCGACGCTTCATTCGTTGAGGACAGCGAGGAGGAATTGAAGCCGGCGGTCCAGCGCCAGCTGTTCGAACGAACGCCAGGCTATGAGTCATGGCAGGGCGAGTTCTGGCTCTGTCATCATGACGACGCTTGCGAGTTTCACGGCGATGCTACTCGCGAGGACCTGAATGCGCTGACAGAAGAAGAGGAAACTCTGTTTCTGGCCCAGAATGAGTTCGTGCAAGACTATTGGACAGATCTCAAGGCGGACCACGATCGTAGGGCCAGTTCGATCGGCATCTACAAATTCCGCTGCCGACATTGCGGTATCACCCGTCTCGGCGTCGACATGTCGTGACCACGCGGCCTGTAATTCGCCGCGCTTTTCATACATAAGCCGCCGATGAAGTTTCTCGACCAGGCCAAGATCTATATCCGCTCCGGCAATGGCGGGGCGGGTGCCGTCTCGTTCCGGCGCGAGAAGTTCATCCCGAACGGCGGGCCCGACGGCGGTGACGGTGGCAATGGCGGCAATGTCTGGATCACGGCAGCCGACGGCCTCAACACCCTGATCGACTTCCGCTATCAGCAGCATTTCAAGGCTGCGACCGGCACCCACGGCATGGGTCGCCAGATGCACGGGGCCAAGGGCGAGGACGTCATCCTGAAGGTCCCCGTCGGCACCCAGGTGCTGGACGACGACAAAGAGACGGTGCTGCTGGACATGGACGTCGCCGGCAAGACCGAGATGCTGCTGAAGGGTGGCAACGGCGGCTGGGGCAATGTCCGCTTCAAGGGCCCGCAGAACCAGGCCCCCAAATATGCCAATCCCGGTCAGGAGGGTCAGGAACGCTGGATCTGGCTGCGGCTGAAACTGATCGCCGATGTCGGGCTGGCCGGCCTGCCCAACGCGGGCAAGTCGACCTTCCTGGCCGCGGCCAGCGCGGCCAAGCCCAAGATCGCGGACTATCCCTTCACCACCCTGGTGCCCAATCTGGGCATGGTGGACCTGTCGCCGACTGAGCGGTTCGTCATCGCCGACATCCCCGGCCTGATCGAGGGGGCCAATGAGGGGGCCGGTTTGGGGACTCGATTTTTGGGCCACGTCGAACGCTCGGCCAGCCTGATCCACCTGATCGACGGGACGCAGGAGGACGTGGCCGAGGCTTACCGGATCATCCGTCACGAGCTGGACGCCTATGGTGCAGGCCTGGCCGACAAGACCGAAATTCTGGCCCTGAACAAGATCGACGCCCTGACGCCCGAGGCACGCGAGGAGAAGGCGGCGGAGCTGGAAGCCGTCGCCGGGCGTCGCCCCATGCTGGTCTCCGGCGTGTCGGGGGAAGGCGTGACGGAGCTGTTGCGCGCGGCCTGGAACGAGGTGCGCAAGACGCGCGGCGACATCATCATGGTCGACGACGAGGAAACGGTCGCGGATACCCCCGGCGGCTGGGCACCCTGAGATGAGCGTGCCCGACCGGTCGGCCCAGGCCATCGCGGGCGCGCGTCGCATCGTCGTCAAGATCGGCTCGTCCCTGCTGGTCGATGCCACGACGGGCGCGGTCGATCAGGCCCGGCTTTCAGCCTTGGCCGACACCGTCGCAGGCTGGCTGGCCGGGGGCAAGCAGGCGCTGGTGGTGTCGTCCGGTGCCGTCGCCCTGGGCGCGCGGCGTCTGGGCACGACGACCTCGGGCCAGGGACTTGAGCGCAAACAGGCCGCCGCCGCCGTGGGACAATCCCTTCTGATGGCGGCCTGGGGCGAGGCGTTTGCGCCGCACGAGCGGGTGACCGCGCAGATCCTGCTGACGCTGGACGATACCGAGACCCGCCGCCGCTGGCTGAATGCGCGGGCCACGGTGGCGACCCTGCTGGACCTCGGCGTCGTGCCGGTGGTCAATGAGAACGACACCGTCGCCACCGACGAGATCCGTTATGGCGACAACGACCGGCTGGCCGCGCGTGTGGCCCAGCTGATCGGGGCCGACATGCTGATCCTGCTGTCCGATGTCGACGGACTCTATACGGCCGATCCGCGCCGCGATCCCTCTGCGCGCCACATTCCCTTCGTCGAGCGCCTGACGCCAGAGATCGAGGCCATGGCGACCGGGGCCAATGCTGAGGCGGCCGTCGGCACCGGCGGCATGACCACCAAGCTGATGGCCGCGCGTATCGCCGCCGAGGCGGGCTGCGCGACGTTGATCGCGGATGGGCGAGAGGGTCTGGGGGGCATGGAGCGCAGCACACTGATCGCCGCCTCGACTACCGCAAAGGCGGCATGGAAGCAGTGGATCGGCGGCTCGCTAGCGACACGGGGCACACTGGTCGTGGATGCGGGCTGTGCCCAGGCGCTGGTCGCAGGCAAGTCGCTGCTGGCGGTCGGACTGGTGTCGGTCGAAGGTGACTTCGGCAAGGGCGATGCGGTGCAGGTGGTGACCCCCGCTGGTCAGCCCGTGGCGCGCGGGCTGGTCCGCTATGATGCCGCCGATGCGGGCCGGATCGTGGGCGTGGCCTCATCGGGACTGAAGGCGGCGTTGGGCTATGAGGCCGGGCCGGTCGTCATCCATGCCGACGACCTGACCCTACGCTGAGCGGTCCCGGCTTGCATTTGCGGCGGAAGGCGCGACGCTGGAGCCATGACGGACGATACCGACCTGAGCCAACAGATGACCGACATGGGCTTGCGCGCGCGGGCGGCCTCGCGTGCTCTGGCCCTGGCCGGGGCGGACGCGCGAACGCGGGCCATCACGGGCATGGCCGAAGCGCTGGAGCGGCGGGCCGATCGGGTGCTGGCCGCCAATGCCGAGGATCTGGAGGCGGCGAAGACGTCGGGTATGGCGTCCGCCATGATGGATCGCCTGGCGCTGGACCGGGGCAGGCTGGACGGCATCGTCAGGGCCCTGCGCACCATCGCCGCCATCCCCGATCCAGTCGGGGTCGAGACCGCCCGTTGGACGCCGGACAACGGCCTGGACATCGCGCGCGTCCGCACCCCCATCGGCGTGCTGGCCATCATCTATGAGAGCCGCCCCAACGTCACCGCCGACGCTGCGGCCCTGGCCTTGCGGGCGGGCAATGCGGTGATCCTGCGTGGCGGGTCTGAATGCCTGGCGTCCAACTTGGCCATCCATGCGGCCCTGGTCGAGGGGCTGGAGGGCGCGGGTCTTTCGCCGGACACGGTCCAGATCGTCACCACCCGCGACCGCGCCGCCGTCGGCCATATCCTCGCTGGGTTGCAGGGCACGATCGATCTGCTGATCCCGCGCGGCGGCCGCTCGCTGGTGGAGCGTGTGAAGAACGAGGCCCGCGTCGCCGTGCTCGGCCATCTGGAGGGCGTCAACCACGTCTATGTCCACGCCAGTGCCGATGCCGACATGGCCCGCGCCGTGGTTCTGAATGCCAAGATGCGCCGTGTCTCGGTCTGCGGGGCGGCGGAGACGCTGCTGATCGACCGGTCGGTCGCAGACACCCTGTTGCCGCTGATCGCCCGCGACCTGACCGCAGCCGGCTGCGAACTGCGTGCCGACCCCGCCGCCCGCACCCTGGTCCCTGCGGCGACGGCCGTCAATGACGACGACTGGTCGACCGAATACCTCCAGCCGATCCTCGCGGTGAAGGTCGTTGACGGCCTCGACGCCGCCCTCGACCACGTGGCCCGCTACGGCTCGGGCCACACAGAGTCGATCGTCGCCTCCGACGAAGCGGCCATCGAACGCTTCCTGGCCGAGGCCGACGCCGGCATCGTCCTGGCCAATGCCTCGACCCAGTTTGCCGACGGCGGTGAGTTCGGCTTCGGCGGCGAGATCGGCATCTCCACCGACCGTCTGCACGCGCGGGGCCCGGTCGGTGCCGAGCAGCTGACCAGCTTCAAATATGTGATCCGGGGACGGGGTCAGATACGGCCCTGAGGCGCGCAGCCGTCCGGCGACGGACAATCACGCGCGACACGCCGCGATCTGCGTGTTAGGGCGCGAGTGAGCATAAGTCCGCGCGAGCCCTGCCGCCTTGTCCTTCTTTCACGCCGGCCCCGCGCCCCGCACCTCCGGACCCCGCAAGGGTGCCCTGCGCGATGGCCTGACGCTCAGCCCCGGCATGACGGTCGGGCTGTTCGGCGGCTCGTTCAACCCGGCCCATGATGGCCACGCCCATGTCGCCGAAACCGCCATGCGCCGCCTGGGTCTGGACCGCGTCGTCTGGCTGGTCTCGCCCCAGAACCCTCTGAAGGACGCCCGCGACAGCGCGCCCCTGAACCAGCGCATGGCCTCGGCCCGTCGGGCGGCGGACGCCGCTGCGCGTGGACCGGTTATGGTCGTCTCGGATGTCGAGACCCGGATGGGCACGCAATGGACCATCGATACCCTGAGGGTTCTGGTGGCCCGTTACCCCGGGGTGCATTTCGTCTGGCTGATGGGCTCCGACAATCTGGCCAGTTTTCACCGCTGGCGCGGATGGACAGATATCATGCGGCTGATGCCCGTGGCCGTCATCGCACGGCCCGGCAGCTTGCTGGACAGCCGTACCGCGCCCGCCGCCGCCCGCTTTGCCGGATCACGGATCCCTGCTGCCCGTGCGGGGCTGCTGCCCTATATGGAGGCCCCCGCCTGGACCTATCTGACCGCGCCGCTGAACCCGCGTTCGTCGTCGGCAATTCGGGCCGTAAGAGCTGTGGGTGACGCCGCCCCGCATTCGTGATAGGCTGCCGCTTTAGTAATTCCCCCGGAGCCTTCCGCTGACCCCCTCGACCGCGCACGATGCGCATGATGAAGCCGTTTCGAACACGGCGCACGAAATGGACGCTATCCCACCGATCCATTCGGAAGATGGTCCCTACGAGAGCGGTTCCCAGGCCCCCCTTCCTGTCGGCTCGACCCCTCTGGAGCAGGCCATTCTGGCCAAGCTGGACGACGACAAGGCCCAGGACATCATCCTGATCGACCTGAAGGGCAAGTCGCCCATGGCCGACACCATGATCATCGCTTCCGGGCGGTCGCATCGTCACGTCGGGGCCCTGGCCGACCACCTTCAGCGCACGTTGAAGGAAGAAGGCCTGGGCAAGGTCAAGGTCTCTGGCCTTCCGCACTGCGACTGGGTGCTGCTGGATGCGGGCGACGTCATCGTCCACCTGTTCCGCCCCGAAGTGCGCACCTTCTACAACATCGAGAAGATCTGGTCGGTCGACAGCGGCCACCGGGTCGACAGCCGCGACTAGTCCGGCATTCAGGCGATGAAGCTGGGCGTCATCGCCATCGGCAAGCCGGGGCGTGGGCCCGAAGCGACCCTGGCCGCCGACTATGCCGAACGTACCAGCCTGGCCGGACGCGTGCTGGGCCTCGGCCCGCTGGACCTGATCGATCTGGAACCCCGCAAGCCCGGCAAGGCCCCGGAGGCCGAACTGATCCTCAAGACCGCCGAGGGCGCGCACCTGATCGCCTGCGACGAGCGGGGCCGCACCTATTCCAGCCGCGCCTTCGCCGATCATATCGCCACGCTGCGGGACCGGGGCGAGCGGCGGCTGGTCTTTGCCATCGGCGGGGCTGATGGTCTGGACGACAGCGTGCGTCAGGCAGCGTCCTCGACGCTCGCGTTCGGCCCCCAGACCTGGCCCCACGCCCTGGCCCGCGCCATGCTGGCCGAACAGCTGTATCGCGCCGTGACGATCCTGTCCGGCTCGCCCTATCATCGCGACTGATGCCCCGCCTGATCCTGACCCTCTGTGCGCTAGCCGCCGTGGCCGTCCCTGTCGGAGCCTGGGCAATTCAGGAACCCCGTGCGGGCGAGGTCGCACGCCTTCAGGCCGAATACCGCGACGAACAGGTCCGCGCTCGCCGCCTGAGAGCCCAAGCCACCGAGGCTGCCGCCGAGAGTGTCGAACTGGAACGTGAGCTGGCTCGGCTTCGCGCCGTTCTGGGGTCCGAGGACGCCCGTATCGTGGCCCAGCGCGAACGCCTGCGCGCGCTTCAGGCCCGCGAAGCCACGCTGATCGCCGAACTGTCCCGCACGCGTGCCCGCGAAGGTCGTCTGCTGTCCGCGCTGCAGATGATGAGCCGCCGCCCGCCGCCGCCCCTGCTGGTGCCGGCGGATCGCGCAGTCGATACCGTCCGCGCCTCCATCCTCATGCGCGCCATCGCGCCCGATCTGCGCAAGGATGCCGAAGCCATCACAGCCCGGCGTGAAGAGGTCAGCAGGGTCCGCCGCCTGGCCGCCCTGAACAGCGAAGCCCTGTTCACCGCCGAAAGCGTCCAGGGCAACCGCCGCGCCGAGATCGAAAGCCTGACCGCCCGCAAGGCCGCGCTGGGCACCGTCCTGAGGGCCGAGGCGCAGGCTGCGGAACGCGCGGCCAGTGTGCTCCAAGCGCGCCTGCAGGCTCTGGGAGCCTCCATCCCCACGGCCGACGCCACCGCCACGAACACGGTCGCCCGCCTGCCAGCCGGCCGTAGCCGTCTGACCGCGCCGGTCGCTGCGGCACCCGCCCAGCGCTATGGTCGGGGCGCGACGGGCTGGCGCTGGCGGGCCGACGAGGCCGAGGCCAGAGCCCCCGCCAATGCCCGCGTCGTCCACGCAGGGCCCCTCAGCGGCTGGGGCGAGGTCGTGATCCTGGACCTGGGCCCCGGCTGGCGAGCCATCGTCTCGGGCATGGACAGCCTGTCCGTCCAGACCGGCGACACCGTCTCCGACGGCCAGACGCTGGGCCGCAGCGGGCCGGACGGCGAACTGTATTTCGAACTCCGCCGCGACGAACGGCCCATCGATCCAGCCCCGTGGCTGGAGTAGGTTCCAGGTTTCAGGGCTTAGGTTCTAGGGGCGTTTGAGCGCGGTTCTGAACATCGCTTTCTTCCCTAGAACCTAGGCCCTAAACCCTAGACCCTTCCTGATGACGCTGATTTTATCGACAAATGCCGTTCGGCCACGAATAAGTCGCCGAGGACTTCCTATCTGTATGAAAAGGCCGGTGTTGCGGCCCGACGGAAAGAGACTTGATGCGTAAGCTGCTTTTGATCGGTGCTGCCGCTGCGACCCTGGTGGGCCTGGGGGCCGCGACCGCCGTGGGCCAGACCCCGCGCAATGAGGCGTTTCGCATGGTCGCCTTGTTCGGCGACGTGCTGGGAATCGTCGAACAGGCCTATGTCGTGCCGGTCGATGACAAGAAGCTGATCGAGGCGGCGTTGCAGGGCATGATGACGTCCCTGGATCCCCACTCCAACTATCTGCCGCCGGACGGCTATGGCGATCTGCAGGAGCGGACCACCGGCCAGTACTCCGGCGTGGGCCTGACCATCCAGGCCGAGGGCGGTTTCGTGAAGATCATCTCGCCGATGGACGGTGGACCTGCCGCCCGCGCGGGCGTCCAGGCGGGCGACGTCATTTCGGTCATCGACGGCCAGAACGCCGCCGGACTGACCGTGACCCAGGTCTCCGACAAGCTGCGCGGGGCCGCCGGCACCTCCATCAAGGTCACATTCCTGCGGGACGGCGAAGAGCCGCGCGAGGTCGTCCTGACCCGCGAGGTCATCAAGATCGAGTCCGTCACGGGCCGGGTCGAGGGCGAGTTCGGCTATCTCCGCGTCTCGACCTTCAACGAGAACACCGGTCGCGAGCTGACCGAGACCATAGCCAAGCTGAAGACCGAGAACCCCGCCATCAAGGGCTATGTCCTGGATCTGCGCAACAATGGCGGCGGGCTGCTGGACGCGGCCATCTCAGTTTCGGACGCCTTCCTGGAGCGCGGCGAGATCGTGAGCCAGCGCGGGCGCACCGCCGAACAGATCCAGCGGTACTATGCGGCCCAGGGCGACCTGACCGGCGGCCTGCCGATCGTCGTTCTGATCAACTACGGCTCGGCGTCCGCCTCCGAGATCGTGGCGGGCGCGCTCAAGGATCATCAGCGTGCGACGATCGTCGGCCTGACCAGCTTCGGCAAGGGATCGGTCCAGACGGTCATTCCGCTGCGGGGTGGCCGCGACGGGGCCCTGTCGATCACCACGGCGCGTTATTACACGCCGTCGGGCGGCTCGATCCAGAAGATCGGCATCGAGCCGGACCTGGAGGTCTCGCGTTCCCTGGCCGAGGCGCGGATCGTGTCGCGCTCCAACTTCATCTATTCCGAGGCTGGATACGCGACCGCTCTGGACGCCTCCATCGGGGCCGAGCGCAAGGGGCCGCACACGCCGGTCGAGGCCCCGGGCGAGAGCTGGCCCGAGGATAAGGACTATCAGCTGGAACGCGCCTTCGACGTGCTGCGTGCCGGTGGCAACTTGGCCCAGCTGGCTGCCGCGCCCGAGGGCATTGTGGTGACGCCGCCAGGCACGCCGACGGTGGTCATCGCCGAGGCTGAGACGGACGAACTGCCGCAGGACTGATGGCCCTGCATGGCTAATGCCACGTTAGGCTTTCTTAACCGACGACGTTCAGTGTGAGGCTCGAAGGGTCCTGTCTGCGCAGGGCCCGCCCTCGAGCCGTTCACCGCCATGTTCGCCAAGCGCCAGTCCGTCCTCGCCGCCACTGCCGGAGCGCCTCCGGCCCGCAAATCCATGGGCGAAACCTTTGCGCCCGTCATGCGCCAGCTGAAGAAGCCGCCCGTCGCCGTGGCCGCGGCGGGGCTGTTCCTGCTGCTGGCCGCCGGTCTTTTCATCACTGTCCTGGGCGACCCGCGCGCCGGCGTGCCCTCGGCCCGCGCCGAACTGGCCCGCACACCCGTCGTCGAGGCCCCGGCCCCGACCGGTCTGGAAGCCTTCTCCATGGGGGCCTACGGCAGCTATCAGGACCTCGCCGCCGACGGCAGCATCGTAGACCCCGCCCTGTCGGGCGAAGCGGTCATCACCCTGCCCAACGGTGCCACTGTGTCCGGCAATGGCGCACCGGTGACCGCGCCCCGCCTGGCCATCGCCTCGCCCTTGCCTGCAGCACCCATCGCCGGTCTGTCGCAGCCGGGCCCCGACGGTCCCCTGCCGACCATCGCGACAGACGGTCGCGTCCCGGCCCAAGCCTATGCCCGCCCGTTCCGCGCCAATGGTCGCCCGCGCGTCGCCTTGGTGGTTGGTGGCCTGGGTCTGAACGCCGTGACCACCCGCGCTGCGATTGAACGCCTGCCCGCCGATGTGACGCTAAGCTTTGTGCCCTATGCCGAAGGTCTGCAGGGCTGGATCGATCTGGCCCGCGCCCACGGCCACGAGGTCATGTTGGAAATGCCGATGGAGCCCACCGGCTATCCCGACAACGACCCAGGCCCCTATACACTGCTGGCGCGCGGCGACAGCGCGGACATCACGGCCAAGATGAACTGGCTGCTGGGCCGCGCCACCGGCTATTTCGGCGTGACAAACTATATGGGCGACAAGTTCGCGACCTCGGACGGGGCCATGAACGCCTTTCTGGGCGTCCTGCGCCAGCGCGGCGTGGCCTTTCTGGATGACGGCTCGATGAGCCGCCGCCCCGGAGCCTGGGCCCGCGCCAGCGCCAACCGCATCATCGACGAGCAACAGACCCCCTCCGCCATTGTCGGCCAGCTGAACGCGCTGGAGGCCCTGGCCAAGGCGCGCGGCCAGGCCATGGGCACCGGCTTCAGCTATCCCGTCACTGTCGAGGCTGTGGCGCGGTGGACGTCAGAGCTGGAAGCGCGCGGCCTTCAATTGGCCCCGGCGTCGGCGATGACACAGCGCCCCGGGCGCTAGGCAGCAGGCAATAGGCAGTAGAGAACGACATCTGGTCGGTGACTGAATCCCGCCATCTCGCTTGCTACTGCCTACTGCCTACTGCCTACTGCCTCTATGCAAACCTTCCCCCACCACCGCCCCAACGTCGGCGTCGTACTGTTCCACCCGGACGGGCGCGTCTGGTATGGGCGGCGTGCCGGGCACGCGGGGCCGCATAACTGGCAGTTCCCCCAAGGCGGCGTCGACGACGGCGAGGACCTGGAAACCGCCGCCCGCCGCGAACTGGCCGAGGAGACTGGCGTAACCTCCATCGACTATCTGGCCCGGACTGAGGGCTGGATCGCCTACGACTTTCCCGCCGACTTCGAAGGCACCAAGCGCGCGCGCGGCTGGAAAGGCCAGAAACAGGCCTGGTTCGTCTATCGCTTCACGGGCGATGAGGCCGAGATCGATCTGGACCAGCACGACGAGATCGAGTTCGACGCCTGGCGCTGGGGCCACTTGGCTGAGGCACCGGACCTCATCGTACCGTTCAAGCGGGCGGTCTACGAACAGGTGGTGGCGGCGTTCGCGCACCTGATCTGACCCTTCTCCCCTTGCGGGAGAAGGTGGCAGCCGAAGGCTGACGGATGAGGGGTTGCACCGGCCTGTGATGGTCGGGCGGCCCAAACCCAACGGTCCCATCGACCCCTCATCCGGCCTCGCTGCACTCGGCCGCCTTCTCCCGCAAGGGGAGAAGGATCTAATGTCCTGTCGGGGCCAGCCGCATCAGCACCAGCCCGGCCACGATCAGCCCGGCCGCCGCCACGCGCATCGGATGCACGCCCTCGTTCAGCCACAGGATGCCAACGACGAACGCCCCGATCGCGCCGATGCCGGTCCAGATCGTATAGGCGGTGCCCAGCGGCAGGGTCTTCATCGACAGCGACAGCAGGCCGAAACTGGCCACCATGGCGACCAGGGTCACCAGGCTGGGACCCAGCTTGGTGAAGCCTTCCGACTGTTTCATGGAAAACGCCCAGACGATTTCCAGCAGACCGGCGATAAACAGATAGATCCAGGCCATGGTCGCGGCCCTCCTTCACAAGGGCCGGGCCGTCCCGGGCTTGTCCCGCGCCGCAAGTATCAGCGCGACGCGAGGCGAGGACGTGGCCTCGTCTGATAGATATTATCTGGGACTGACCATGCCAGGGTCAAGGCCTGGCAGCAGCTCGTAGGGTCAGGATCACGACTTCAGGCGGTGCGCGAAACCGTACGGGCAAAATGGACACGCCCACGCCACCTGTCACGAACAGCTTGCGCCCGCCCTCGTCATACAGGCCGCAGGACCAGCGCTCGGACATCCGCGAGGCATGCACCAGCCGCCCAAGGATCGGCAGGTTGACCTGTCCGCAATGGGTGTGGCCCGCCAGCGTAAGGGCCACGCCGTCCGGCACCTCCAGAAATGGATCGGGCCAGTGGGTCAGGACGATCACCGGAGCCTCGTCGGACACCTGGCGCAGGGTGGCAGAGACCAACGGTGGATCGCGTGGCGAGTGCATGTCAGCCAGACCGGCGATCCAGAAGGCACCGGTCGGACGCTGAATGCGCTCGGCATGATTATCCAGCACCGTCGCACCGCTGCGGGTCAGTGCGGCCGATATGGCTGCGTCGTCGTACCAGGAATCATGATTGCCCAGCACGGCGTGCACGCCCAGAGGCGCGGAGAGGCCTCGAAACGCCTCAACCCCCGCCAGGATTTCCGTTTGTTCCGGGCGTGCTCGTTGCTCTGCCGGTTCGTGCCCGCCCGCATAGTCGCCCAGAAGCATTATGACGTCCGGCCGTTCGCGATTCATCCGCACGATCAGTTTCTCGATCCGCGCAAGGTCGGTGTGAGGCGCAGCGACATGGGTGTCAGAGATGATGCCGATCCGCAGGGGCGGACCCCGCCATTGATCGCTTTCCACCGTCACATGCCGAACGGTCAGGGTGGCTGGTTCGATCAGGAAGGCCCAGACACCCAGGACCCAGCCAAGGGCAACGACGGCGCTCAGGGTCCCGGCAAGAAAAATCCGGCGACCACGAAGCAGCCGCCGGACAATCAGGATGCAGACGACAGGGCCAACGACCACCGCCACCCATGCCATGACCAGAACCATGCCGGGCCCGGCCATAAACGGTCTAGGCCGCGACCACTTCCGAGGCCTGTTCGGCCAGGATGGTCAGGCCGGCGGGCGTGACGTCGGCAAAGCCGCCGTGGACGTCGAACTGGCGCCGCGCATTGCCGTCGATAACCGTCACCACCCCTTCGCGCAGGGCCGTCATGAAGGGGGCGTGGTCCGCCAGGACGCCGAAATCGCCTTCGACGCCGGGCGCATCGACCTGATCCACGAGGCCGGAAAAGACCTCGCGCTCAGGTGCCACCAGCGAAAAGTGGAGCTTGCCCGCCATGGATCAGGCCGCCTCGGCAGCCATCTTGGCGGCCTTCTCGACGGCTTCCTCGATGGCACCGACCATGTAGAAGGCGGCTTCCGGCAGGTGGTCGTATTCACCGGCCACGATGCCCTTGAACGAGCGGATGGTGTCGGCCAGTTCGACGAACTTGCCGGGCGAGTTGGTGAACTGCTCGGCCACGAAGAAGGGCTGCGACAGGAAGCGGCTGATCTTGCGGGCACGCGAAACGATCAGCTTGTCGTCTTCCGACAGTTCGTCCATGCCCAGGATGGCGATGATGTCCTTCAGGCCCTTGTAGGACTGAAGCACTTCCTGGACCGAGCGGGCGACGTTGTAGTGCTCTTCGCCGATGACCAGCGGGTCCATGATCCGGCTGGTTGAGTCCAGCGGGTCCACGGCGGGGAAGATGGCCTGGGCGGCGATGTCGCGGTTCAGAACGGTCTTGGCGTCCAGGTGGGCGAACGAGGCGGCCGGGGCCGGGTCGGTCAGGTCGTCGGCGGGAACGTAGATGGCCTGGATCGAGGTGATCGAGCCCTTCTTGGTCGAGGTGATCCGCTCCTGCAGATTGCCCATCTCGGTGGCCAGCGTCGGCTGATAGCCCACGGCCGAGGGGATGCGGCCCAGCAGAGCCGACATTTCCGAACCGGCTTGCGTGAAGCGGAAGATGTTGTCGACGAACAGCAGGACGTCCTTGCCCTCTTCGTCGCGGAAATATTCGGCCTGGGCCAGGCCGGTCAGGGCCACGCGGGCGCGGGCGCCGGGAGGCTCGTTCATCTGGCCGTAGACCAGGGCGCATTTGGAGCCCTCGGTCGAACCGCCGTTCTTGGCCGGGTCCACGTTCACATTGGACTCGATCATCTCGTGATACAGGTCGTTGCCCTCGCGGGTGCGTTCACCCACGCCGGCCAGAACCGAATAACCGCCGTACGCCTTGGCGATGTTGTTGATCAGCTCCTGCATGGTCACGGTCTTGCCCACGCCGGCGCCGCCGAACAGGCCGGTCTTGCCGCCCTTGGTATAGGGACACATCAGGTCGATGACCTTGATGCCCGTGACCAGAATTTCCGACGAGGTCGACTGCTCTTCGAACGAAGGGGCCTCGCGGTGGATCGGGCGATACATGGTGGTCTTGATCGGGCCCTGTTCGTCGATCGGCGCGCCGACGACGTTCATGATGCGACCCAGGGTGCCGGGGCCGACCGGGGCCTGGATGGAGCCGCCGGTATCGGTCACGGCCTGGCCGCGGGTCAGACCCTCGGTCGTGTCCATGGCGATGGTGCGGACCATGTTCTCACCCAGGTGCTGGGCGACTTCCAGAACCAGGGTGAAGGGCTCGCCCGTCTTCTGGTCGACGTTCTGGGTGTGCAGGGCGTTCAGGATCGCCGGCAGGTCGCCGGTGAACTCGACGTCCACCACGGCGCCGATGACCTGGGCGATCTTGCCCACGCCCGTGCCTTCGATCACGACGGTGTTGCCCGTCGCGGCAGTGGCGGCAGGGGCCTTGGGCGCGGCCGGCTTCTTGGCGGCGGGCTTCTTCGGGGCGGGGGTCTTGGCGATGGTGTCGGTCATGGCAGGGTTCCGGTTCGGAATAACGTCTATGTCAGCGGGATCGGGATCAGAGGGCTTCGGCGCCGGCGATGATCTCGATCAGTTCGGTGGTGATCTGGGCCTGGCGTTTGCGGTTGTACTGCAGGGTCAGGGCATTGATGAGGTCGCCCGCATTGCGCGTGGCATTGTCCATCGCCGCCATCTGCGAGCCGAAGAAGCCCGCCTGGTTCTCGTACAGCGCTGCCAGCACCTGGGTGGTCAGGTTGCGCGGCAGCAGGGTCTCGAGGATTTCCTCTTCCGAGGGCTCGTATTCATAGACCGCACCGTTCAGGTCGATGGGGGCGGCATCGCCCTCGACCACGGCAGGAATCAGCTGTTTGGCGGTCGGAACCTGGGCGATCACCGACTGGAAACGGCTGTAGAACAGGGTGACCACATCGGTCTCGCCGTTCTCGAAGCTGTCGGCGATGAATTGGGCCACCGGCTGGGCGGCGGCCATGCCCAGCACCTTGTGCTCGCTCAGCTCGAAGGTGCGAACCACCTTGTCGCCGAACATGCGGGTCAACTGGTCACGCGACTTCTTGCCGACGGCGACGATGCGGACATCCTTGCCCGAGGCGATCAGGCTGCGGATGCGCTCGCGCGCGGCACGGATGATGTTGGTCGAGAAACCACCCGCCAAGCCCTTGTCCGCCGAGGCGACAACGACGAGGTGACGCTGATCGCCACCCGTGCCCGCCAGCAGTTTGGGCGCATCCGCGCCCGAGACACCGGCCGCCAGATTGGCGATGACCGAGGCCATCTTGGTGGCATAGGGCCGGGCGTTCTCGGCCTGGTCCTGGGCGCGTTTCAGCTTGGCCGCGGCGACCATCTGCATGGCTTTCGTGATCTTTTGCGTCGCTTTGACGCTTCCGATCCGATCGCGCATTTCCTTGAGGCTGGCCATCCGGCGCTACTCTCTCGCTTTCCGGGTCAGTTAGGCGAAGGTCTTGGCGAAGGCTTCGATCGCAGCCTTCAGCTCGGCTTCAAGGTCCTTGGACAGGGCCTTGGTCGTCTTAATGCTGTTCAGGATGCCGGCGTGGTTCGAATGCATCCGGGCCAGCAGTTCGCTCTCGAAGCGGGCGATGTCGGCCACGGCGATGTTGTCCAGATAGCCGCGCGTCCCGGCATAGACCGAAACGACCTGCTCCTCGACCGTCAGCGGCGAGTACTGGGGCTGCTTCAGCAGCTCCGTCAGGCGGGCACCGCGGGCCAGCAGGCGCTGGGTCGAGACGTCCAGATCCGAGCCGAACTTGGCGAAGGCAGCCATTTCCCGGTACTGGGCCAGCTCGCCCTTGATCGAACCGGCGACCTGTTTCATCGCCTTGATCTGGGCCGAGGAGCCCACGCGCGACACCGAGATGCCGACGTTCACGGCCGGGCGGATGCCCTGGTAGAACAGGTCGGATTCCAGGAAGATCTGGCCGTCGGTGATCGAGATCACATTCGTAGGGATATAGGCCGAGACGTCGTTGGCCTGGGTCTCGATCAGCGGCAGGGCCGTCATCGAGCCGGAACCATTGTCCTCGTTCAGCTTGGCCGAACGCTCCAGCAGGCGGCTGTGCAGGTAAAAGACGTCGCCCGGATAGGCTTCGCGGCCGGGCGGGCGGCGAAGCAGCAGGGACATCTGGCGATAGGCGACGGCCTGCTTGGACAGGTCATCGTACACGATCAGGGCGTGCATGCCGTTGTCGCGGAAGAACTCGCCCATGGCCGTGCCCGAGAACGGGGCCAGGAACTGCAGGGGAGCAGGCTCGGACGCCGTGGCGGCCACGACGATGGTGTATTCCAGGGCACCGCGCTCTTCCAGCGTCTTGACGATCTGGGCCACGGTCGAGCGCTTCTGCCCGATGGCGACATAGATGCAGTACAGCTTGTCGCTCTCGGCCGCGCCTTCGACGTTGATCGACTTCTGGTTCAGGATGGTGTCGATCGCCACGGCGGTCTTGCCGACCTGACGGTCACCGATGATCAGCTCGCGCTGGCCGCGGCCGACGGGGATCAGGGTGTCGATGGCCTTCAGGCCGGTCTGCATCGGCTCATGCACCGACTTGCGCGGGATGATGCCGGGAGCCTTGACGTCCACGCGGCGGCGCTCGGTGAACTGGATCGGGCCCTTGCCGTCGATCGGCTCGCCCAGCGGGTTGACGACGCGGCCCAGCAGGCCCTTGCCGACCGGCACGTCCACGATCTCGCCCAGACGGCGGACCTCGTCGCCCTCGGCGATCTGGTTGTCCTGGCCGAAGATCACGGCACCGACGTTGTCGCGCTCCAGGTTCAGGGCCATGCCCTTCACGCCGGCCTTGGGGAATTCGATCATCTCGCCGGCCTGGACGTTGTCCAGACCGTGGATGCGGGCGATGCCGTCGCCGACCGACAGCACCTGGCCGACGTCGGACACGTCCGCTTCGACGCCGAAGTTGGCGATCTGGGACTTGAGGATGGCCGAAATCTCGGCGGCGCGGATGTCCATGGTCGGGCTCTCTGGCTTTCGTCTTCGTGTCGTCGCGGCCGGGACCGCGCGGTAAATCTGTGGGCCTAGGCCCGTTGCATTCTAGTGTTGAAGCGCGTCAAGCGCGCTTCAGGGCAAACTTCATCTGGTCGAGCTTGGTCTTCAGCGAGGCATCGAACAGTTTCGAGCCGACCTTGACCTTCATGCCACCCAGGATCGACGGATCGACGCGGGCGGTCATTTCAGCGTCCTTGCCCAAGGCGGTGCGCAGGGCGGTCTGGATGGATTTGGTCTGGGCGGCCGTCAGGGCCTGGGCCGAGACGATCTCGGCGGCGATCAGTCCGGTCTTCTTGGCATACAGCGCCTCATAACCGGCGATGACGCCGGTCAGGTCGCCCGCGCGGCCGTTCTGGGCCAGCAGACCCAGGAAGTTGCGGGTCGTCTTGTGGAACTTCGCCTTGTCGGCAATGGCGACCAGACCCTTCTGCTGGTCTTCGTCCGAGATCACCGGCGAGGAGGCCAGGCGGCGCAGGTCCGCGCTCTCGTGCCAGGCGGCGCGCAGCGACTTCAGGTCGGCGCGCACGGCGTCGATCGCACCGGTTTCGTCGGCAAGGTCGAACAGCGCCTGGGCATAGCGCTCTGCGACTTGTGTCGTCCTGAATTCGTCAGCCAAGGGTCTTGTCCGTCCGGATAAGCATGTGTGTCACGACCGACCACGGCGTTCGCGTCGATCAAGGGCTTGATATACTTATGGAAAGCACGACTAGAGCCGTTTCGTGAGAAACGCCTCCTGCAAGCCGGGCGCCTGATAGCATGGGCTTTTGCAGGCCGCAACCAAGGCGACCGGTCGCACACCCGACAATCACAGACGCATTGCCGCACCTGCAACCCAGACTGTATGAAGGGCATTCAGGGTCGCGATCGCACGACGACCTCTCTCAGGAATCACATCTCCATGCTCGACAGCATTACCCCCCTTCTCACCGATCCCGCCGCCTGGGCGGCGCTCGTCACCCTGATCGTGATGGAAGTCGTGCTGGGCATCGACAACCTGATCTTCATCTCGATCCTGTCGAACAAACTGCCCGAAGGTCAGCGTCAACGTGTTCGCCGCATCGGTATCGGCCTTGCTCTAGTCATGCGTCTGGCCCTGCTGTCGATCATCGCCTGGCTGGTCGGGCTGATCCAGCCGGTCTTCACCGTCATGGGTAACGAGTTTTCGTGGAAGGACCTGATCCTGATCGCGGGCGGTCTGTTCCTGGTGTGGAAGGCGACCAAGGAAATCCACCACACCGTCGATCCGACACCGTCAGACCATGACGTGCTGGACAAGAAAGCCGCCGTCATCAACAACGCCGGGGCCGCGATCTTCCAGATCATCCTGCTGGACCTGGTCTTCTCGATCGACAGCATCCTGACCGCCGTGGGCATGACCGAGCACCTGCCGATCATGGTCGTGGCCGTTCTGGTCGCGGTGACCGTCATGCTGCTGGCAGCAGACCCGCTGGCCAACTTCATCAACAAGAACCCGACCGTGGTCATGCTGGCCCTGGGCTTCCTGATCATGATCGGCATGGTGCTGATCGCCGACGGCTTCGGCTATCACGTGCCCAAGGGCTATATCTACGCTGCCATGGCCTTCTCGGCCGGTGTCGAGGCCTTGAATATGCTCAGCCGAACCTCAGCGACCAAGAAGCAGAAGGCGGAACGCGCCCGCGCTCTCGCCAATGAAGCCGAAGCCAACGCCAAGGCTGCCGAGGCCGAGGCTGCCGCCGACCCGACGCACTAATCCAATGAGGGGCGCGACCATTTTTGTCATCGCGGCGCTGATCACAGGCGCACCGCTGACAGGTTGCGCCCAGGCCGAGCCGGAAGGTCCTGTTGTCCAAGGTTATGAGATCGTGAGGACATATCCTCACGATCCGACCGCCTTTACCCAAGGCCTGATCGTCCATGATGGCGCTCTGATTGAAACGACCGGCCGGTATCCCTCAACCTTGCGACGAGTTCGGCTCGAAGACGGAAGCGTGCTTCAACAACGCGAACTGGATCTCGCCTTCTTCGGCGAGGGCGTGACCGAAATCGGCGGCAGGCTTTTCAGTCTGACGTGGCAGAATGGAACAGGCTTTATCTGGGATGCCGACGATTTCAGCGCCTTGGGCCAGTTCACCTATTCTGGAGAGGGCTGGGGGCTGACCGATGATGGCGAACGCCTCATCCTTTCGGACGGAACGTCCGTAATTCGGTTTCTGGACCCCGACACCTTCGTTGAAACAGGCCGGATTGACGTCACCCTCGACGGAAACCCTCTTACTCAACTGAACGAGCTGGAGTGGATCGATGGCCAGATCGTCGCCAACGTCTGGCAGCAGGATGTTTTGGTGAAAATCGATCCAACGTCTGGAAAAGTCGTCGGCATCATCGATCTGATGGGCTTGTTGCCACACGCTGAACGCCTCAATCCTAACGACGACGTCCTGAACGGCATCGCATGGGATGAGACAAATCGCCGACTTTTTGTGACCGGCAAGAACTGGCCCAAGCTGTTTGAAATCAAGCCCACCGATACGGTCAACTGAGGCGGCTTAACCCTACAGGAAGCTGTAGGGGTCCACGTCGACCGACAGCCGCACCGAGCCCGGCACCTTCACTCGCGCCAACCACGCCCGCAGGAAGCCCTGCAGGTCGACGTCGCGATCGGCCCGGACCAGAAGTCGCTTGCGGCGGCGGCCCCGGACAAGGGCGAGCGGCGCATCGGCGGGGCCATAGACCTCCAGGCGCTCGGCATTGGGGATATTCTCGGCCAGGTCGCGGGCGACCTTCTCGACGGCCTGCGCGTTCTCGCTGGACAGGATGATCGCCGCCAGACGCCCATGCGGCGGTAAGGACCCGGCCTCGCGCTCGGCCAGTTCCGCCTCCACGAAGGCATCGCGGTCGCCGGCCGCCAGGGCCATCAGCACCGGATGTTCGGGCGTCCAGGTCTGCAGCAAAGCCCGGCCCGGCTTGTCGGCCCGGCCCGCCCGGCCCGTCGCCTGGCTGAGCAGCTGGAACGTCCGCTCCGCCGCCCGCAGGTCGCCGCCGCGCAGGCCGAGGTCCGCATCCACCACCCCGACCAGGGTCAGATTGGGGAAGTTGTGCCCCTTGGCCGCCGCCTGGGTCGCCACCAGGATGTCGATCTGTCCGTCCTGCATGGCCTGGATCAGGGCGCGGGCCGATCGCGCGTCCGGCGTGGTGTCGCTGCTGAAAACTGCCGTCCGCGCCTCTGGGAACAGCTGGCGCACTTCTTCTTCGACCCGTTCGACGCCCGGTCCGACCGAGACCAGCGAATCCTCCGCCCCGCAAGACGGACAGGCCTTGGGCCGCATCATCGAAAACCCGGTCAGGTGGCAGACCAGCCGCCCGGTGTAGCGATGCTCGACCAGCCAGCTGTCGGTATCGGGTGCCGTCATCCGGTGGCCGCAGACCCGGCACAGCACCACGGGCGCATAGCCCCGCCGGTTGAGGAACAGCAGGCTCTGCTCGCCCCGCGCAAAGGTCTCCCCCAGCGCCTCGCGCAAGGGCGCGGAAAGCCAGGTCTGGGGGTCGGGCGGGGCGGCGCGCAGGTCCAGCAGGGCGATGTCGGGCAGGGCCGCCGCCCCGTGCCGCCGCTCCAGCCTCAGCCAGCCATAGCGACCCTGTCGCGCATTCCACAGCGTCTCCAGCGACGGGGTCGCCGAGGCCAGGACCACCGTCGCGCCCTCGATCCGTGCCCGCGCCACGGCCAGGTCGCGGCCGTGATAGATCAGGCCCTCGTCCTGTTTGAAAGAGCCGTCGTGCTCCTCGTCCACCACGAGCAGCCTCAGATTGACGAAGGGCAGGAACAGGGCCGAGCGCGCCCCGACCACGATGTTGCAGCGCCCCGCCACCACGGCCTCCCAGACCTGCCGACGGCGCGGCGGGGCCACCCCGGAATGCCACTCCGCCGGGGCCGCGCCGAACCGGGCGGTGATCCGCTCGATCAGGGCCTGGGTCAGGGCGATCTCGGGCAGCAGGATCAGGATCTGCGCGGCGGGATCGGCCTTCAGCGCCTGCGCCGCCGCCTCCAGATAGGCTTCGGTCTTGCCCGACCCCGTGATGCCGTCCAGCAGGAAGGGCGCGAACCCGCCGCGCGTCACCGCATCCCCGATGGCTTGCGCCGCCGCCGCCTGATCCGCATTCAGATCGGACGGCGCATGGTCGGGGTCGGGCGCATCGAAGGCGGCGACGGCCTCGATCTCCACGACCTCCAGCACGCCTTCGTCGACCAGCCCCTTGATGACGCCGGATGAGACGCCCGCCGTTCGAGCGAGGTCGGCTCCCGGCACGGCACCCTGGCCCAGCGCCTCCAGCACCGCCGTCCGCGCTGCCGTCGGTCGCAGGGGAACAGCCTCACCGACACGCCGCACCCGCCGCTCGAGCCGGGGCCGGGGGGCCCGCAGGCCCTTCAAGGCCGTCGCCGCCATCTCGCCCGGCGCGCTCAGTGTCCACCGCCCGGCCCATTCGACGAAGTCCACCGTGCGTTCGGGCAGGCGCGGATCGTCCATCAGATGATCGATGGCCTTCAGTCGCCGGTTCGACCCCGTCGTCTCGCGCGCCTCGACCACGATGCCGCGCATCAGCCGCGGGCCCAGCGGCACCGCCACCTGATCGCCGCGCACAACCGCGATGCCCTCCGGCACCTCATAGTCGAAGGCCTCGGGCACCGGCAGGGGAATGAGGACGGAGGCGACTTTCAAATCCTCCCCCCTCGGGGGAGGTGGCGCGTCGCGGCTTTGCGACGTGAAGGAGGGGGCTCACCGCGCACGCCGGTGTCCGGAGCAAGCCCCCTCCACCATGCTGCGCATGGTCCCCCTCCCCCGATGGGGGAGGATTTGGCTCGCCTCGCCCTGCGAGGACCGCTAAACACCCACCCCATGAAACTCTTTCTCGACACAGCCGACGTCGCCGTCATCAAGGACATGGTCCCCACCGGCATGGTGGACGGGGTCACCACCAATCCCTCGCTGATCGCCAAATCCGGTCGCAACATCGCAGAGGTCATCGCCGAAATCTGCGCCCTGGTCGAGGGCCCGATTTCCGCAGAGGCCGTGGCGACCGACTATGAGACCATGGTCAAGGAAGGCGACAAGCTGGCCGCCATCGCGCCCAATGTCGTGGTCAAACTGCCCCTGACCTGGGACGGACTGCGCGCGGCCCGCAACTTCTCCGACAAGGGCATCAAGACCAACGTCACCCTGTGCTTCTCCGCTGCCCAGGCCATGCTGGCCGCCAAGGCCGGGGCCACCTTCGTCTCGCCCTTCGTCGGGCGGCTGGAAGACCACGGCGCCGACGGCATCGGCCTGCTGGAAGAGATCCGGGTGCTCTACGACACCCATGGGTTCGAGACGGAAATCCTGGCCGCCTCCCTGCGCAATCCCGGCCACGTCTCGGCCGCCGCCATCGCCGGAGCGGATGCCGCGACCCTGCCGGCCGACACTTTCAAGGCCCTGGTCAAGCACCCGTTAACCGACAAGGGGCTTGATGCCTTCCTGGCGGACTGGGGCAAGACCGGTCAGTCGATCCTGTAGCCTGCCTCCGAGGAGAGGTCTGTGAGCGTATTGCCTGACCTCCCGGCCGACGATAGCGGCCCGCACTGGCCGGAGATCCGCGCCTGGCTTCAGGCGCATCCGCAGATCCTGCTGGACGACCGGTCCCTGCTGGAGGAAGTGGGCCTGAAACCCCACGGCCGCAATGTCGTGGAGTTCGGCCGCGCCGCCCTGACCCGGCTGGAGGAAGCCGCCGAGCGCGAGGCCGACGCGCGCAAACGCATCGAATCCATCGCCCGCGCCAACTTCGCCGCCCAGACCCAGACCCATGTCGCGGCGCTGGACCTGCTGGAGGCCCGCAATCTGTCTGACCTGGCCCGGCGTCTGGATGCGGTCGCGCAGGGGCGCTTCGGTCTGGCCGGAGCCGCCCTGGCGCTGGAAAAGCCTGGCCCCGTCCCCTTCGGCTGGCGTGCGCTGGACGACGGCGGCGTCGACGGCCTGCTGGGCGAGCACGGCCTGACCTGGCTGGGCCCGAACTTCGAGGGCCTGAACCTGTTCGGCGCGGCAGAGGATCAGGTCCGCTCCGTCGCCCTGATCCGCATGGCTCCGCAGTTTCCGGGGGCCGAAACGCCTCCTCGTCCCGCGCTGTGCGCCTTCGGTTCGCCCGAGGAAGACGGCTTCACCGCCACCATGGGCTGCGAACTGGTGGCCTTCATCGCCCGTGTGGTCGAGCGCACCGCCGAACGCTGGCCCCTGCTGGGATGACGGCCTCCAAGGCCCTCGCTTCCGAGAGTTTGGCCGCCTGGCTCGAGCATCTGGCGCATGAGCGCCGCCTGTCGCCCCGCACGCTGGAGGCCTATGGCCATATCGGACGACTGTATGTCGCCTTTCTGGAGCGGCATCGCGGCGAAGCCCTCAGCCTGACCGACCTAGGCAACGTCAGCGCCGCCGAGGTCCGCGCCCATCTGGCCGAGCGCCGCGCCGGGGATGGCTCCGATCGCTCCGGTCTGGCGGCCCGCTCCATCAGCCAGACCCTGTCGGCCATCCGCGCCTTCCACGCCTTTCTGGATTGCCGCTGCGCTACGCCCGCGCCGCAACTGGCGCTGGTCCGCGGGCCTCGCATCAAGCCGTCGCTGCCGCGCCCGGTCAGTGAGGATCAGGCACGCGGCCTGCTTGAGGAATCCCAGGCCGATCCCGACGCCGCGCCCTGGGAGGCGGCCCGCGACCGGGCCATCCTGACCCTGCTCTACGGCTGTGGCCTGCGCATTTCCGAAGGCCTGTCACTGACCCGCGCGGACGCCCCGCTTACTGAAACGCTGCGCATCACCGGCAAGGGCGGCAAGACCCGTATCGCGCCGGTCCTGCCCGCTGTCCGCGCCGCCATTGACGACTATCTGGCGCTGCTGCCTTTCGCCCTATCGCCGGACGAGCCCCTGTTTCGCGCGCGGCGCGGCGGCCCTCTCAGCCCCCGCCATGTCCAGGCCACGGTCCAGCACCTGCGTGGCCGCCTCGGCCTGCCCGCCAGCGCCACGCCGCATGCCCTGCGCCACAGCTTCGCCACCCACCTGCTGGGGGCCGGGGCCGACCTGCGTTCCATCCAGGAACTGCTCGGACACGCCAGCTTGTCGACGACCCAGAAATACACGGCGGTGGATGCGGCCCATCTTCTGGCCGCCTATGCCCAAGCCCATCCGCGCGCCTGACCCGGTGCATCGCCGGACTCGCCAGATCGGGAATACAGGCGCATCATCCGCACAACTGACCGCTTCGGGAGGGCGGTATCGATGCGAACCTGCATCTCTGGCATGAAACGCCGAAGCCTGTTGCTGGGCGCAGGGGCTATGCTGCTGGCCGGGCGGGCTCATGCCGAGCCGGTTGCGTCCGACCCGGTCTCCGAGGCCGGGATCAATGATATCCAGCTGACGCGCAATCTGTTCACCCGGGTGGCGACCCAGGTGTCGATCAATGGGACGGGACCCTTCAACTTCGTCATCGACACAGGCTCGGTTTCCACCGCCGTGTCCGACACCCTGGCCCGGCAACTGGCCTTGCCGTCACGAGAATCCCTGATGGTTCACGGGATCGCCGCCGCGACCGTGACCCCGGGTGTGGCCGTCGGGCGTCTGACTTTGCAGGGGATGACGGCGCGCAATCTGCACTGTCCCGTCCTGGCGCGCGATCAGCTGGGGGCGGATGGTCTGATCGGCCTCGATATCCTGGGGCGGTTCAAACTGGGCTTCGACACCGAGCGTCGGACGGCCAGTCTGGAGCGCGAGACGATGCGGATCATCAGCGGTGGCACCGAACGGATCGGCACGCGGCTGAACCGTCAGGGCTTGCGCACCACGCGTGGCCGTCTGGGTCAGCTGATTATCACGGACCTGCGAATCAGCGGCCAGCCTGCGGTCGCCTTCGTCGACAGCGGTGCGCAGTATTCCATCGGCAATCCCGCGCTGATGGATGCCATTCGTGCCCGCCGTCTGGACGGTCTGGTCGCCAGTCGTGACGTCCCCGTGTTTGGCGTCACAGGCCACAGCGTTCAGGCCACGATGGCCAGGGTGGCCGATCTGCGGCTGGGCGCACACCGACTGGGACAGACTACGTTGTTGTTTGCAGACCTACACTGTTTCAACGCCCTTGGCCTATCGGGGCGACCCGCCCTGCTGATCGGCGCTGATCTGCTGGGCCGGTTCAGACGCGTCGTTTTAGATTTTGCGCAGAATACCGTGGCGTTTAATGGCCTTCGGCCACCGTCGCCGTATGCGCTAGACGATCTCGCGGCAGTCTGATTCGTTTCAAATCGCCCGAACCGCCCCGCCGTCCAGCCGGATCAGCGAGCCGGTGACATAGGCCGCCTGCGGGCTGGCCAGGAAGGCGGCGACGGTGCCAAACTCCTCTGGCGTGCCGAGGCGTCCGACGGGAATGCTGGCCACCGCCTCGGCCCTAGCCTGTTCGGCCGTGATGCCGTTGGCAGCCGCCCGCGCCGCGTCCAGCCGCTCGATCCGCGGCGTGTCGATCCGGCCGGGCAGCAGGGTGTTGACGGTGATGCCGTGCGGCGCGACCTCACCCGCCAGGGTCTTGGCCCAGGCCGTGACCGAGGCCCGCAAGGTGTTGGACACCCCCAGCGACGCCACGGGCTCGACCACGGTGATGGAGGCCACGTTCAGGATACGGCCCCAGCCCATCGCCTTCATGCCGGGCAGGACGCGGTCGGTCAGACGGAAGATCGATAGCACCATCGCCTCGAATTGCGCCCGCCACAGATCGGGCTCCAGACCTGCAACGCCCGATGGCGGCGGCCCGCCGGTGTTGTTCAGCAATATCTCGATCGGCCCGCCCAGCGCCATCTCGGCGGCATCGACGGCGGCCAGCAGAGACGCATGATCGGCAAGGTCTGCGGGCGCGATCACAGCCCGACCCAGGCCCATGGTGTCCAGCGCATCAGCCACGCTCTGCAGTTTTGCCGCGTCGCGCGACAGCAGGGCGACATGCGCACCCTCCGCCACGAGAGCCGTCGCCACGGCGCGGCCCAAGCCACTGGAGCCACCGCAGATCAGGGCGCGTCTGCCGGTGAGTTGGAGGTCCATGAGCAATCCTGTTCTGCAAATCGGCCAGACCTACAAGGATTCACGCGCTCGGACGATTGCGAGACGCCGGTTATAGGGCTGAAGCGATGCCGTCAGCTTTCGAATGTATATGGCCAGAGCGGTTTGACTAGGTGATCTCCGTCAGCTTCGGAGGTGCTCCATGCGATCTGCTCTCGTCCTCTTGGCCTTCCTAGTCCTCGCGGGCTGTGCATCGAGTTCGCACGGCGCGCTTATCGATCAGGTCGGCCGTATCGCGCAGGTTGGCGCGCCGGCCCAGTCGGCGCTGCAATCCTTTCGCCAAGCGGGGTTCGACTGCGACAGTGCTGACCCTGACGGCTGGGTCTCATGCACCCGGGCCCGCAGTCACAGGATTGTAGCGACCTGCATCCAGCGAGCGCGCGTGAAGGTCGAGGCCAGACGGGTCAGCGAGATCGACATCCGCCCGCCCTTATGCGCCGGCCTCTGACACGGCGTCATCTAGGCCTGCATGGTCCAGCCTTCCACACCCATTGCCGCCTGTTTGACGGCTTCGGAGCGGGTCGGGTGGGCGTGGCAGATGCGGGCGATGTCCTCGGACGCGCCGCCAAAGGCCATGGCGACGCAGGCCTCGTGGATCATTTCGCCAGCCTGCGGACCCATGATGTGAACGCCCAGGATGCGGTCGGTCGCGGCGTCGGCCAGGACCTTGGCATAGCCGTCGGTCTCGTGATTGATCTTGGCGCGGCTGTTGGCGGTGAACGGGAACTTCCCGACCTTGTAGGTCACGCCGTCGGCCTTCAGCTGGTCCTCGGTCTTGCCGACCCAGGCCACCTCCGGGAAGGTGTAGACCACGCTGGGGACCATGTCGTAGTCGACGTGACCCGCCTTGTCCGCGATCAGCTCGATCACCGCGACGGCGTCTTCCTCGGCCTTGTGCGCCAGCATGGGGCCGCTGGTGACGTCGCCGATGACCCAGACGCCCTTGGCCCCGGTCTTCAGGTGATCCTGGGTGACGAAGCCGCGCTTGTCCGGCTCGATCCCGACCGTCTCCAGCCCCAGACCCTGCGTATAGGGACGCCGCCCGATGGCGACCAGGACGACGTCCGCCTTCAGCGTCTCGGCCTCGCCGCCGGCAGCCGGTTCGACCGTCAGCTCGACGCCGTCCTTGACCGACTTGGCGGCCGTGACCTTGGAACCCAGCTTGAACGTCATGCCCTGTTTGGTCAGCACGCGCTGGAAGGCGGTGGCGACGTCCGAATCCATCCCCGGCGTGATGCGCGGCAGATATTCGACCACGGTCACCTGTGCACCCAACCGGCGCCAGACCGAACCGAGCTCCAGACCGATGATGCCGGCCCCGACCACGATCATGGTCTTGGGCACGGCGGGCAGGGCCAGGGCCCCGGTGGAATCGACCACCTTGCCCTCGATGAATTCCACGCCCGGCAGAGGTGTCGGCTCTGAGCCCGTGGCGATGACGATGTCCTTGGCGGTCAGGATCGTCTTCGCTCCATCCGCCGCCTCGACCTCGATCTGACCGGGCCCCGTGATGCGACCGCGACCCTTGATCCAGTCCGCCTTGTTCTTCTTGAACAGGAATTCGATGCCCTTGGTCAGGGCTGTGACGCTCTCCTGCTTCTGCTTCTGCAGCTGATCGACGTTGATCTTCGGCGTGCCGATCTCGATGCCCAGGGTCGGAAACTCCTTGGTCGCCGCCTCGAACAGCTCCGAGGCATGCAGCATCGCCTTGGACGGCATGCAGCCGACGTTCAGGCAGGTGCCGCCCAGGGTCTCGCGCATCTCCACGCAGGCGACGCTGAGGCCGAGCTGGCCCGCCCGGATCGCGGCATTGTAGCCGCCCGGGCCACCACCGATGATGACGACGTCGTAGGCTTTCGCGGCGGCGGGGCTGGGGGATGCGGCTTCGGCCATGGGCTTGCTCTGGTCCTGTTCGGGCGCGGGAGGGGGCGCGGGAGTGTCGGGGATGTCGGGGGTCTGGAAATGACCCGCCGGGTCGGGGCTGAGCGTGACCGGCTCTGAGGTCTGCTCGGCTGCCGCCTTCGCAGGCTTGCCGCCCAGCATCGACCGCAGGCCGCCCAGAAGTCCGCCGGATGTGTCTGTCTTGCGGGCCATGATCGGGTTGTCCGGGCGCGAGAAGGTTCGCGCCTGCATATAGGGGACCCGCCCCGCCTGCGGCAACGCCGGAGGGACGGAAACGCGAAAGGGCCGGACGTTTCCGCCCGGCCCTTCGTCGTCTTTAATGCGCTTTGGGCGGCTTAGAAGGCTACCCGCATGACCAGCTGATAGACCGGCCCGGCTTTTTCGCTCTCGATTTCGTATTCGTCGTAATCGCGGTTGATCTGGTCCTCGATGGTGTTGAACTTGTCAAACACCTCGTCCTTGGAGCTGTCCAGCAGGTTGGAGCCGGTAAGGCGCACCACGATATTGCTGGCGACCCGCTTCTCGAGAAACACTTCCAGGTCCGCACCATAAGAGGTCAGGACTTCCTCGGCGGCGATCCGGCCCTCGGCATCGCCCTGTTTGCGATAGGTGGCCCCGAACGCCGCGCCCCAGGTCGGGATGTCGTGGGTGAAGCCGACGTTGACGACGTAGTCGGACTGAGAGTTGAAGCGGCGCTCGCCCAGGAAGTCGTCGACCGAGCTATCCAGCCAGGAGTAGTTCAGGAAGACGCCCGTATTGGGCATGCCGACGAAGTCCAGCGGCGTCGACAGGTCGAACTCGATCCCCCAGACCTGGCCGTCGCCGACATTTTCGGCGGTCAGGATCAAAGCGTCAGGCTCTTCTTCCGACGGCTCACCGGTGCTGGTGATCTCGATCAGATCGGTGATGTCACGATAGAAGACGTTGACCCCGAACACTCCGCGACGGCCCAGACGGCGCTCATAGCCCAGGTCGATGCCCCACGCCGTTTCCGGCTCGAGCTCTGGATTGCCCCGGAAATCGTTGTCGCCGTATTCGCCTTCCAGCAGGGCAGGCGAAATGAAGTTGAAGTTTGGGCGACGCACCGTGCGGGCGACCGAGCCGACGATGCGGTCCGTTTCCGTCAGCTGGAACCGCGCACTGGCCGAGGGCAGCAGGATCCCATAATCCTTGTCATTCACGCGTTCGGCGGCAGCGACCGTCTCGTCGATGATGGTGGTGTCGGTCGTCTCGTAACGCAGACCGGCTTCCCATTTCACAGCGCCCGTTTCACCGGACAGCATGACATAGGGGTCGATGCGGGTTTCTTCGATGGTGCTGACGCCACCGTCGATCGCTTCGAAGTCGCCGAACTCGCTGGGCAGCAGCGGGCGGAAGGCGGTTTCACCCTCGGCCTCGGCGTCGGCCGCGAAAATAGCGGTGTCGCGGGTCTTGTCGCTGTACTGGACGCCGAATTCCAGCTCCATGCCGTTTAGATCCAGCTTGTGCTCCAGGGCGGCCTGGACCTCTTCGTCGGTGATGTCGGTGCGGGTGATCTCGCCCTCGATCACCTCGTCCTCCACCGCGAACTCGGTTTCGCTCTCGACCTGCTGGTCGTCGATGGCGGCATAGCCCAGACGGAAGGTCGTCTCGCCGCCCAGCATCGCGCGCTCGTATCGGGTGTTGACGGCCCAGTTGTCCGTCTGGATGTCCAGCGGATTGGCGTTGATGGTGTCGATGTTGGCCGCCGTCTCGATGCCCTCGATATATTCGATCGAGTTCTCGTCCTGCACCCGGTCCGTGCGCACGAACAGGCCGCTGAGCTGCAGATTGCCGCCCGCAACTTCGACGTCATAGGAGGCGTTGGCGGAATAGTCTGTGCCGTCGCGCACGTCGGTCTGGACCTCGGTATTGTCCAGTTCGCCGCCCGGCTCATCGAAGCGCTGGCTGAACTTGGCCTTGGGATTGCGACGATCCTGGATGTTGCCACCGATCAGCAGGCGGCCCGGTCCGACCTGTCCGCCCCAGACCGCACCATAGGTGCCGCCCCATTGTCCGTACTCGCTGTCGGGGAAGTTGATCGCGCCCAGGCGCAGATAGCCGCCGTCCAGCGACAGGGCGTCGCGCAGCACGATGTTGATGGCCCCGGCCACGGCATCGCCCGACCGGTTGGCCGAGGACGAGCGCACCACTTCGACCCGCTCGATCAGCTCGGCGGGGATGCGGTCGACGAAGAAGCTGCGGTCCAGATTGGCACCGGGTACCCGCTCGCCATTGATCAGGATCTGGGTATAGGCCGAATCCAGACCGCGAATGCGCACGCCGTCCGATTCCAGCACGTCGGACAGGAAGGTCACCGACGGCACACGCTTCAAGGCATCACCGGCGGTCAGGGGCTCGAAGCGCTGGAAGTATTCCAGATCGTAGGACAGCGTCGGCACCACATCATCGGTGCGGTTGCGCATGGCCGGCTCGCCCGTGACGATCACCTCGTCCAGAGCCGTGACCGGTCCGTTTTGCGGATCGATGGCCGGGCCCGACTGGGCAAACGCCGAACCGGCGAAGGCGAGAGGGGCCAAGGCAGCCCCCAGCAGAAGCGCGAATTTCATTGATGGCATCCCCGAGAGACCGGCAGCCAAAGGGCTCCGGTGTTCGGAAATCGCAGCTAAGCCTCGCCGACGACGTCTCCACGACGATTTGACGAACAAGCGGTGCCGTTTTTCGGAAACAAGCGTGACAATTGCGCCAGACCCGGATCATTTGTCATACCATCGTTCCGGAACTGTCACCGGGCCTTGCTTGACCCCGCACGCGGCTGCGTGGTCTGCGCGGTCACGCTGGAACACCCTGCTTTTCGAGAGGCCGCCATGTCGATCCGCACCCTGAGCACCTTGGTCGCGTCTGCCGCCCTGCTGGCCGCCTGTGCGACGGCCGAGCCGGAAATTCCGCAAGGCATCCTGGCCACGGGCGATCCGGCCAAGCCCGTTGTCGCCGCAGTCGAGACCGTGGTCACCACCGACCCCACCGTAGATGCCGACGATCCCGCCTTCTGGGCTGATCCGCGCGATCCGTCGCGGGCCGTGATGTTCGGAACCGACAAGTCCGATGGCCTGTATGTCCACAATCTGGACGGCACGGTGCGTCAGTTCTTCCCGGACGGCCCGATGAACAATGTGGACGTTCGCTCCGGCTTCATGGTCGACGGCAAGGCGATGGTTCTGATCGCCGCGGCCGAGCGCGACCGGTTCGGCATCATGACCTGGCTGATGGACCCGGCGACCCTGGAGGTCCGGCGCTGGGGCTTCATCCCGACCAACATGGGCGAACCGTACGGCTTCTGCATGGGCCAAAGACGAGGCGTGGGCGAGGATGCCTATTACCTGGTGCCCAACAACAAGGCCGGCCTGGTTCAGCAGATCCGCGTCACCGCAGGACCGAACGGTCCCGTCGGCGTCGTCGAAAAGTCGATGCAGCTGGGCAGCCAGACCGAAGGCTGCGTCGTCGATGATGCCGCCGACCTGCTGTACGTCGGCGAAGAAGATGTCGGCATCTGGCGTTTCGACTTCGACCCGGCCGGCTCCAGCGCTCCGACCGAAATCCAGCCCATCGACCGCGTTCGTCTGACCGACGACGTCGAGGGCCTGACGATCATGCGCGATGGCGCGAACAAATATCTGATCGCCTCCAGCCAGGGCGACAGCACCTATCCGGTCTGGCGCGTCACCGGAACGGGAGCCCAGACGGCCTATGCCTATGTCGGACGCTTCACCATCGTCGACGGTGTCGCCACCACCAGCGGCCAGGCTGTCGATGCGGTGACCCATACGGATGGACTGGACGCCTGGAGCGGCCCCATCGGTCCGTGGCCGCAGGGCGCGCTCGCGTTTCACGACCACGCCGACGCCCCCCATCGCGGCCAGCAGAACTACAAGATCGTCGACTGGCGCGAGATCAAGCGGGCGCTGGGCCTTTAGCATTAGGCGCAAGGCCTCGGGCCGCTGCGCGTCGCGCATGCGTCTCGCGCCGCAACAGGCGATCGGCTAAGGACCGGCTCTTCTGCCACCCGGTCCCGCCACGCCCATGCCTGAACTTCCCGAGGTCGAGACCGTCCGCCGTGGCCTGGAGCCCGTGCTGGCCGGGGCACGCCTGACCCATGTGCGCCAGAACCGGCCTGATCTGCGCTTTCCGTTTCCCGAGCGGTTCGTCGAACGGCTGGAAGGGGCGACGGTCCAGCGGATCGAGCGCCGGGCCAAATATCTGCTGATGCCGCTGTCTACGGGCGAAACCTGGGTCACACACCTGGGCATGACCGGCCGCTTCACGCTGGACGGGACCCAGCTGGGCGAGTTCGAGGAACCGGCCCCCATCAGCGGCAAGCACGAACACGTCAGCCTGTGCGCGGTCTCCGGCACCACCCGTACCCGCATCGGGTTCGCCGACGCCCGCCGCTTCGGCTTCATGGGCCTGATCTCCAGCGATGCTGTCGAAAGTCACCCATGGTTCGACCGCATGGGGCCGGAACCGCTCGGCAATCACTTCTCGGGCGCACACCTGGCCGAGGCGTTTCGCAACAAGGCCCAGAACATCAAGGTCAGCCTGCTGGACCAGCGCATCGTCGCGGGCCTGGGCAATATCTATGTGTGCGAGGCCCTGTACCGCGCCCGCATCTCGCCCCTAGTTGCGGCGGGTAGGGTGTCGCGGCCCCGGCTGGAAGTTCTGGCCGCCGTCATCCGCGACGTGCTGAACGACGCCATCGCCGCGGGCGGCTCCACCTTGCGCGACTTCGCCAATGCCGACGGCGGGCAGGGCTATTTCCAGCACCGGTTCGACGTCTATGGCCGCGAGGGCCAGCCCTGCCAAAATCCTAAAGATGGGGGTGAGGGCTGCACCGGGACGGTCAGGCGTATCGTCCAGGCCGGACGCTCCACCTTCTACTGCCCGTCCTGCCAGAGGCGCTGAGATGACCCATCGCAAGACCCACCTCTGGATCAGCCTGATCGTCGGCCTGGCCGTATGGGGCGTCTATTTCGGCCATGTGATCCAGTCGTTCCGGCGCGGCGATCCCGGCAATCTGGCGCTGTGGTTCCTGGGGGGCCTGGCCGTCATCATTCTGGCCGAGACGGTTGCGACCGGCCTGATCGCCTGGCTGTTCCGCAGGCGGGCACGGGTTCTGGACGAAGGTCCGACGCTTCAGGCCGCGCTCAAGGCCAGCCATGTGGCCCTGATGATCTTGGTCGCCCTGGTCCTGATCGCGGCGGCCGGCCTCGCCGCAGCCAGTCTGTTCGGCTGGACGATGGACCTGTCCGCCGCCCGGACCCAGGTTCTGGCCGCCAATGCCCTGCTGGCCATGGTGGTGGTGGCCGAGCTGTCCCGCGCGGGCCTGACCCTGGCCCTCATCCCGCGCCGCTGACGTCCTATTTTCGCAGGGCGTGGCCGTCCTGTTCGCGCAGCCAGTTGTGGGCCTTGGTCGCCGCGATCGCGCCATGACCCATGGCGACGGTGATCTGGTCCAGACCCTGCACCACGTCGCCCGCGGCCCACAGCCCCTCGACACCTGCGCCGAACGGACTGTTCTCGGCCAGGCATTCGCCCTCGCCCCGTCGTGCGCCGAGCCGGATCGCCAGTTCGCTGCGGGGGCGCAGGCCCAGCGCCGGATAAAGGATGTCCACCGTCACCGTCTGGCCCGTCGTCAGATGCACGGTCATGGCGTCCGGCGTGGGCTCCAGCCGGTCCAGCGCCCCGTGCAGCACCGTCACCCCCGCCTGATCCAGCTGCGCCGTCTCGTCCGCCGTCAGTTCGGAGTGGGCCAGCGGCATCAGCGTCACATCGTTCGTATATTGCCGCAGGAACAGCGCCTCGGCCGCGCCATTGGTGTCGGCCCCGATCACGCCCATCTTGCGGTCCGTCCCCTCATAGCCGTCGCAGATCGGACAGTAGCGCAGCACCCCGTCGGCGATGGCCTTCTCGTGCACCGCATCCGGCAGATCGACCTCGTTCATCGACACCCCCGTCGCCATGATCAGGGCCCGCGTCCGCCAGGACTGACCCCCGCCGCTCAGCACGAAGCCGTCGCCCGATCGCTGGATATCCTCGACCCGTGCCTCGGCGATCTCTGCGCCATAGTCCGCCGCCTGGCGTTCCATGATCTGCACCAGCGCCTTGCCCGCGATCCCGTCGGGAAAGCCCGGCACATTGTGCGCCAGCGGCCCGCGCAGGGCCCGGCTGGTCCCATCGTGCAGCACCAGCACGCGCCGGTGATACCGCGCCAGATACAGTGCCGCCGTCAGACCCGCAGGCCCCGCCCCGACCACGATCACATCCGGCTGGTCCATCGCGCTTGCCCCCATGCGCACCCTAATGGTCAAGCTGAGGCAAGAGTTCCGACGCCGGGGGTTTCGGCCCGGACCGAGGTCGCGCTAAACCGGGCCAAACGCGGAGCCTGCCCCCATGACCGACACCCCCACGACCGACACCTATGCCAACCTTCTGATCGAACGCCACCCCGACGGCTATGCGGTGGTCACCCTGAACCGGCCCGAGGCGCTGAATGCCCTGAACTCGGCCCTGTTCAAGGATCTGGCGGACTTTCTCGACGCCGCCGAACACGACGACAGCGTCCGCTGCCTGGTCCTGACCGGCAGCGGGGAAAAGGCCTTCGCCGCCGGGGCCGACATCAAGGAGATGGCGGACCAGTCCTATGCCCAGATGTACACCAGCAACTATTTCGCCCTGGGCCACGACCGCATCACCCGCTTCAGGAAGCCGATCATCGCGGCGGTCAACGGCTTCGCCCTCGGCGGGGGCTGCGAGCTGGCCATGCTGTGCGACTTCATCGTGGCCTCGGACAAGGCGAAATTCGGCCAGCCCGAGATCAACCTGGGCGTCGCCCCCGGCATCGGCGGCTCCCAGCGCCTGACCCGCCTGGTCGGCAAGTCCAAGGCCATGGACATGGTCCTGACCGCCCGCATGATGGATGCCGCCGAGGCCGAGCGCGCCGGCCTGGCCAGCCGCGTCGTCCCCCACGACACCCTGCTGGACGAGGTCCGCAAGATCGCCGCGAAGATCGCCTCGCAAAGCCCGCTCGCTGTGATGGCCAACAAGGAAATGGTCAACGCCGCGCTCGAGACGACCCTGACCCAGGGCGTCCAGTTCGAACGCCGCCTGTTCCACAGCCTGTTCGCCTTCGAGGACCAGAAGGAAGGCATGGCGGCGTTTGTGGAGAAGCGGAAGCCGGTGTTCACAGGACGCTGAGAGTCGCGTTGACCCCCAAACCCCTTTCCGCTATAGCCGCCCGCTCTTGAGGTTCCTGCGCCGGAGACGGACGTTTCCGCAGCGCTTTCGCACGATAGGTTTTTGACTGATGGCCAATAACGCCGGCGCCAAGAAGGCGATCCGCAAGATCGCCGCCCGCACCGAAGTGAACAAGGCACGCCGCACGCGCGTCCGCACCTTCCTGCGCAAGTTCCAGGAAGCTGTCACGGGCGGCGACGCCGGTGCCGCAAAGACTGCCTTCATCGAGGCCCAGTCCGAGCTGATGCGCGCCGTCTCCAAGGGCGTCGTTCACAAGAATACGGGCTCGCGCAAGGTCGGTCGTCTGGCCGCCCAGCTGAAGAAGATGTCGGCCGCCTGATCCATCGGGTGCCGGACGGCCTTTCATGGGCCTGTCATGGTAAAGATGAATGATTTCAACGGCGAGAGAGCTCAGGCTCTCTCGCCGTTTGCACGTGCGCGGCTAAGCGATTGAGCGCGGAATCGGGTCGCCGATTATGGTGAACACGGTTTTTTTCCAAGCGGCTTAGGGCTTTAGCGGAGTCAACGATTTTAACTTCAATTCGAGGCGCGAATCAGCGTTGACGCACCCCGCGCGGGGCGTAAGTTTGGGGCTCTGACGCACTTCCATCCCTCCACGGATGAAGACGGCGCGAGACCTGATTTCGCGGCGGCGTGAGACGCCTGTTCAAGAGTTCGACCCCACCGTTGAAGCACCGCTTCGAGGGACCGGAGAAGTCGTGCCTTGGCTCAGGCGGCTCTGCGAAGCGCGTTCGGTGATGGGTTTCTAACGCGGGTGGCTGAACGATGAGTGGGGGTGTTTTGATGTCGGGGATGACGGATCCGGACCACATCTGGACCGAGGCGGCCAACCGTCTGCGGGCCGAGATCGGCGACGGGCCTTTCAGCTCCTATATCGCGCCGTCGGCCGTGCGGGCCGATGGGACGGGTCAGCTGATCCTGGTCACGCCGACCGCCTATGCCCGCGACTGGGTCCGCAAGAATGCCCTGCGCCGCATGAACGAGCTGTGGCTGGGTCTGGATGGCCTGAACCGTCGTCTGGACGTCCGCTGCCGCGCCGAGATGGGTTCCGTCGCTCCCGCCTCCCAGGTCGCCGCCGGCCGGGCCGAGGGTGCTGCCGTGACCGCCCCCATCCCGATGCCGACGGTGGCCCCCGTGGCCGATGGCGAGCGCGCCGTCCGCGCCGCCGGCCTGCAGGACCGCCTGACCTTCGACAGCTTCGTGGAAGGGCAGGGCAATGCCTTCGCCCTGGCCATCGCCCGCCAGGCCGCCGCCTGGGCCGATGGCCACTTCAACCCGATCTTCTTTTGCGGCCCCTATGGCTACGGCAAGACCCACCTGCTGAACGCCATTGCTTGGGAGGCCCAGCGCCTGCGTCCGGACGCCAAGGTTGTCTATCTGACCGCCGAGCGCTTCCTGTCGACCTTCGTGCGGGCGATGCAGGACCGCTCGACCGCGGCCTTCAAGGAAAGCCTGCGTTCAGCCGACATGCTGCTGATCGACGACGTCCAGTTCGTCGGCGGCAAGGCTTCCACCCAGGAAGAACTGCTGGCCACGCTGACCTGCCTGATCGAGGACGGCAAGAAGATCGTCCTGTCCGCCGACCGCCCGCCCATGGCCCTGACCGAGGTCGAGCCGCGCCTGCGCAGCCATCTGGCCTCCGGCCTGACCTGCCCGGTCGAGCCCGCCGACCGTCAGCTGAAACTGGCCGTCGCCCGCAACCGCCTGCAGGCCCTGGCCAGTCTCGGCGTCGTCTCGGGCGAGGTTCAGGCCGATGTGCTGGAACATCTGGTTGACCGCACCCCCGGCTCGATGCGCGAGCTGGAAGGGGCCGTGAACACCCTGGCCGCCGTCGCCGGAGCCCGCCTGTCCACCCTGGGCGTGGACGAGACGCAAGGCCTGCTCGGCTCCGCCCTGCGCGGGGGCCCTGAGCGCCGCATCACCGTCGACGAGATCCAGAAGACGGTCGCCGACCATTTCAGCCTGAAACAGGCTGACTTGCTGAGCGAGCGCCGCACCCGCGCGGTGGCCCGTCCGCGCCAGATCGCCATGTGGCTGTGCAAACAGCACACGACCCGCTCCTATCCCGACATCGGACGCCGCTTCGGTGGCCGCGACCACACCACGGTGCTTCACGGTGTGCGCAGGGTCGAAGAGCTGATCGCCGCCGACGACCAGATCGCGCGGGACGTCGAGACGCTGACGCGCAAGCTGAGGGGTTAGGCAACAGGCAACAGGCAACAGGCAAAAACGCGGTGGATGGCTTGGCCTGAACCCCCTCCTGTTGCCTGCTGCCTCTTGCCTACTGCCTCCCCTCCGCTAGTGTCCAAGGCCCTTATCTTCGCGGCGACGCCTGAGTCGCCGCCGGCGGGCGAGACCACATGCAGCTGACCATCGAACGTTCCGCGCTCCTCAAGGCCCTTGGCCACGTCCAGAGCGTCGTCGAACGCCGCAACACCATCCCCATCCTGTCCAACGTCCTGCTGTCCGCCGGGCGCGACAAGCTGGCCTTCGCCGCCACCGATCTGGACATGGAGATGGTCGACGAGGCCGAGGCCCAGGTCCAGGTCGAGGGCCAGATCACCGCGCCTGCCCACACCCTGTACGAAATCATTCGCAAGCTGCCGGACGGGGCCGAGGTCTCGCTGACCTACAATGGCGACGATCCTCGCCTGACGGTCTCGGCCGGGCGGTCGAAGTTCAACCTGCCGGTCCTGCCCGCAGGCGACTTCCCGGTCATGTCGACCGACACCTCCGGCTCTCGCTTCGCCCTGCCCAAGGAAGACCTGGCCCGGCTGATCGACAAGACCCGCTTCGCCGTCTCGACCGAGGAGACGCGCTACTATCTGAACGGCCTGTACCTGCACACGGTCGCCGAGGCGGGCATTCCCCTGCTACGCGCCGTCGCCACCGACGGTCACCGCTTGGCCCTGGCCGAGACACCTGCGCCCGAGGGGGCGGCCGGCAGCCCCGGCGTCATCGTGCCGCGCAAGACCATCGATCAGGTCCGCCGCCTGCTCGACGACGGCTCTGGCCCGGTCGAGGTGATGGTGTCGCCGCAGAAAATCCGCTTCGAGTTCGGCCAGGCGTCCCTGACGTCCAAGGTCATCGACGGCGCCTTCCCCGACTATATGCGTGTCATCCCCAAGGGGAATGACAAACAGGCCGACATCGACAATGCCGTCTTCGCCTCCGCCGTCGACCGCGTCGCCACCATCTCGGCTGAAAAGAGCCGCAGCGTGAAACTGGCCTTCGACCTCGATCGCGTCACCCTGACCGTGCGCAACATGGAGGCCGGGCAGGGAGTCGAGGAGGTCGAGATCGGCTATTCCGAAGAACCCTTCGAGATCGGCTTCAACGCCCGTTACCTGCTGGACGTCGCCGGCCAGATCACCGGCGAGACGGCTCACTTCAAATTCGCCGACCCGGCTTCACCCACGCTCGTGCTCGATCCGGGCGATCCGGGCGTCCAGTATGTGCTGATGCCGCTGAGAGTCTGATGGCAGCTAATTGGTCCTGCTCTTTTTGCAACCGAGCGCAAACGGTTACGGACGGGCAGAGCGTCACAAAGAAGCTTGTTCTCGATCTAAAGGAACACAAGTTTGGCGATGTGGGGCTTCACACCGTAGCAATCGCGTGTGCGAATCCTGATTGCAGAGAAGTTACGGTAATCGTCAGCCTAATTTCCGGGAAGGCAAGTCCTGGAGCATACGGAAGCTATTTCACTGGCGAGACGGAGATTATCTCGACGCACCGGTTGCGCCCGGAATCTTCGTCGAAGCCCCAACCCGAGTATATACCGGGCCCGCTAAGGGAGGATTACGAAGAAGCATGTCGAATTCGCAATCTTAGTCCTAAAGCGTCTGCGACTCTTTCGCGTCGTTGCCTGCAAGGGATGATCAGGGAATTTTGTGGCATATCGAAGAGCCGCCTAATCGATGAGATCGGGGAGCTTAGGAAACGGTTAGATGCAGGGTCTGCGCCGCAGGGCGTAACCGCTGAGTCCGTAGATGCAATCGACTATGTCCGATCTGTTGGGAACATTGGTGCCCATATGGAGAAGGACATCGACCTGATTGTCCCTGTCGATGCCAATGAGGCACAGGCACTTATAGAACTGATCGAGCTGCTATTTGAGGAGTGGTATGTGGCTCGACACAAGCGCCAGCAACGCCTTGCTAGCGTGAAAGCTATTGCCGATCAGAAGGCTGCGCTAAAGTCTCAACCCGGTGTGGAGAGCGCTCCTGCTGGGAGCTAGCTTGATCACCACCCTCACCCTCACCGACTTCCGCTCCTACGCCTCGGCCACCCTGCCGATCCGGGCGGGCACGGTCGTGCTCCACGGCCCCAACGGGGCTGGCAAGACCAATCTGCTGGAGGCGCTCAGCCTGTTCACGCCGGGCAAGGGCCTGCGCGGGGCTACAGCCCCCGAGATGGGCCGCCGCGAACCGGGCGAGGCCACGGGCCGGGCCTGGGCCGTCGCCGCCGTGATCACCGACGCGGAGGGGGAGACCAGACTGGGCACCGGCGTCCAGTCGGCCGGGGCTGCCCGCCGGATCGTCCGCATCGACGGGGACACCGCACCGCCCGGCCGCCTGCTGGATCACCTGCGCCCCGTCTGGGCCACGCCGGAACAGGACCGGCTGTTCTCCGACGCCCGCGCCGAGCGCCTGCGCTTCTTCGACCGGCTGGTCTTCGCCGCCGACCCGTCCCATGCCGCCGCCGTCTCGGCCTATGAAAAGGCCCTACGCGAGCGATTGCGCCTGCTGACCGACGGGGCGGAAGGGCATCCCGCCGACCCCCTTTGGCTCGACGCCCTGGAGATCCGCCTGGGTGAGGCCGGGGCCCGCGCCGCCCTCGCCCGCGCCGATGCCCTGGCCACGCTTCAGACCGCCATCGACGCCCGCGCCGACCGCCCCTTCCCCCAGGCGGACCTGGGCCTGACGGGCGAGGCCGAAAGCCTGGCCGCCACCGGGGCCGACGCCGACGCCATCGCCGCCCATATCCGCGACGGCATGGCCCGCGCCCGCCCGCGCGACGCCGCCGCTGGTCGCTCCCTGTTCGGCCCGCACCGCTCGGACCTGACTGCCCTGCACCGCGAGAAGAACCGCCCCGCCGCCGAGGGCTCCTCCGGCGAGCAGAAGGCCCTTGTCCTGAACCTGATCCTGGCCCAGATCGCGCGCCTGGCCACCGACGCAGCCCCGCCCGTCCTGCTGCTCGACGAAGCCCCGGCCCACCTCGACACGGCCCGCCGCGCCGCCCTGTACGACGAGATCGAGACCCTGGGCCTGCAAGCCTTCATGACCGGCACCGAGGCGGAGCTGTTCGCTCCCCTGAAAGGCCGCGCCCAGTTCGTGCGCGTCGCCGACGGCGGGTTCGAGGTCGAAGGCTGACGCATGGCGCAGACGAGAAAACCTGTCGACGGTCGTCACCCCCGCCCCTCCTGGTCCCTGGCCTTGGCCGTGATTTTCCTCGTGGTGCTGGGCTCCACCTTTCTCTGGCTCATATCCAAGCCGTTGTTTGTTGACTTGACCACCTACGAGAAAACCTCGGCGACAGAGCAGATCGAACTGGTTCGAGGGCCGCGTGGGTCCCGTCTTCTGATCCGGTATGCGGACGGCTCCATCCTCGGCTTTTCCTGCGATGTCTGGGGCCGATCCAGAGCCTGCCTGCGAGAGGCCGAAGCGGCAGGTCTGAGGACGGGAGACATCGCTCGAGTGACCTATCTGCGGCCCCCTGAAGGGGCTTATCTGGAAGAGCCGATCCCCCTGTTGATCCAGGTCGGAGACCAGATCTACATGAACTGTTCCAGGCGTGTGGTGGCGCTCGATCTGGTCTCCCACGCCGGCAGAGTCGGGCTCTGCCATTAGAGACGATTCAGAGGCTTTTCTGGCTGAGCCGGACTACCCGCTTTTCCTCGCAATTCACCCGCAAATTCCTATATATCTCGGGCCATGGCGCGGACTGGATTCGTGCTTCGAAAACAGTCCGTTCAAGGCGGTGTCGCCACCGCCTCCCGAAGCCCCGATCAGGGGCGTTTCAATGACCGAATAGATGACCGAAAACACCGAAACCGCTCGCAACGTCGATACTGCCGAAGAGGCCGCCTACGGCGCCGATTCTATCAAGGTCCTCAAGGGCCTGGACGCCGTGCGCAAACGGCCCGGCATGTACATCGGCGACACCGACGACGGCTCGGGCCTGCACCACATGGTTTATGAGGTGGTCGACAACGCCATCGACGAGGCCCTGGCTGGTCATGCCGACCTGGTCCAGGTCATCCTGAACGCCGATGGTTCCGTCACCGTCACCGACAACGGGCGCGGTATCCCGACCGACATCCACGGTGAGGAAGGCGTCTCGGCCGCCGAGGTCATCATGACCCAGCTGCACGCGGGGGGTAAGTTCGACCAGAACTCCTACAAGGTCTCCGGTGGCCTGCACGGCGTGGGCGTTTCGGTCGTCAACGCCCTGTCCGACTGGCTGAAGCTTGTCATCTATCGCAACGGCAAACGCCACGAGATGAAGTTCGAGCGGGGCGACACGGTCGAGAGCTTGCGCGTCACCGGCGACGCCCCGATGCGGGACAACGGCAAGGTTCTGAGCGGCACCGAGGTCACCTTCTATCCGTCCGTCACCACCTTCGCCCACATCGACTTCGACCTGAAGACGCTGGAACACCGCCTGCGCGAGCTGGCGTTCTTGAACTCGGGCGTGGTCATCAAACTGCAGGACCATCGCGGGGCCGAAAAGTTCGAGGAAATCCTGCACTATGAAGGCGGCGTCGAGGCCTTCGTGCGCCACCTCGACAAGTCCAAGACGCCCATCCTGAAGGACGTCATCGTCATTCGCGGCAAGAAGGAAGGGATCGAGATCGATCTCGCCCTGTGGTGGAACGACAGCTACCACGAGACCATGCTGTGCTTCACCAACAACATCCCCCAGCGGGATGGGGGCACTCACCTGTCGGCCTTCCGCGCCAGCCTGACCCGCGTGATGGGTGGCTATATCGACGCCGCCGGAGCCGCCAAGAAGGAGAAGGTTTCCGTCAGCGGCGAGGATGCCCGCGAGGGCCTGACCTGTGTCCTGTCAGTCAAGGTGCCGGATCCGAAATTCAGCTCCCAGACCAAGGACAAGCTGGTCTCTTCCGAGGTCCGTCCCGCCGTCGAAGGCCTGTGCTCCGAAGGGCTCTCGACTTGGTTCGAGGAACACCCGGTCGAGGCCAAGGCCGTGGTCGCCAAGATTATCGAGGCCGCCGCCGCCCGCGAGGCCGCCCGCAAGGCGCGCGACCTGACGCGTCGCAAGACGGCCATGGAAATCTCCAGCCTGCCCGGCAAACTGGCCGATTGTCAGGAACGCGATCCGGCCAAGTCCGAACTGTTCATCGTCGAGGGCGATTCCGCCGGCGGCTCGGCCAAACAGGCCCGCAACCGCGAGAACCAGGCCGTCCTGCCCCTGCGTGGCAAAATCCTGAACGTCGAGCGGGCCCGCTTCGACCGTATGCTGTCGTCCGAACTGATCGGAACGCTGATCCTGGCGCTGGGTACCGGCATCGGCCGCGACGACTTCAACGCTGACAAGCTGCGCTATCACAAGATCATCCTGATGGCCGACGCCGACGTCGACGGCGCCCACATCCGGACCCTGCTGCTGACTTTCTTCTATCGCCAGATGCCCGAGCTGATCGAGCGCGGCCACGTCTATATCGCCCAGCCGCCGCTTTATAAGGTCTCCAAAGGCAAGCAGTCGCGCTACCTCAAGGACCAGTCCGAGATGGACTCCTATCTGATCGAGGAGGGCTCATCCGAGGCCGAGCTGGATCTGCCGACCGGCGAGCGCCGGACCGGCATGGACCTTCAGGCCCTCGTGCGCGAGGCCAAGGCTTTCAAGGCGGGCGTCGATCGTCTGTCGCAACGCGCGCCAGCCTTCGCCATCGAGCAGGCGGCTCTGGCCGGTCTGTTCGACGAGGAGGCGGCCGATCCGGCTCGCGCGGCGGCGCGTCTGAACCTCTATGCCGAGGAAGGCGACGGCGAGTGGTCCGGCATGCCGGGTGCGCAAGGGGCGGTGGTGTTCGAGCGGGTGCGTCGCGCGGTGACCGAACGCATCGTGCTGGAAGAAACCCTGATCCGCTCGCTGGACGCGCGTCGTCTGGCGGAACGCGCCGTCGCCTTTGACGGCCTGTTCTCGCAGCCGTCGATCTATCGCCGCAAGGACAAGTCAGTGACCATCCGCGGTCCGCTGGATCTGCTCGAGGCTGTGCTGGACGCGGGCAAGAAGGGCCTGGCCATCCAGCGCTACAAAGGTCTGGGCGAGATGAACCCCGAGCAGCTGTGGGAGACGACACTGGACGCCAATGCCCGCACCCTGTTGCAGGTCTCGGTCGAGCATCAGGAGGATGCGTCGGACCTGTTCGCCAAGCTGATGGGCGACGTCGTCGAGCCTCGCCGTGAGTTCATCCAGGCCAATGCCCTGGACGCAGCCGTCGACGCCTGACGTCGAAACTCAGGTCGTAGGCAGGACCCGGCCCCCGTCGACCAAAGCCTTGATCGAGGGCCAGGTCGGCGGGTCGGCCCGGACGCCATCGCAGGCTACCTGTTTCAGGAAGTCGGGCAGGGTGTTTGGGCGGATCGGCTCCCAGCCGCCACCCTCTTCCGGGATGCGGTCGGCCTCCGTGCCGTCTTCGCCATATTCGACGATGGCCGCAGTTCGCCACTGGCTGGACCCGCATTTGAACTCATAGGTTTCGACCGCATGGCTGCCGTCGGTCGTCTCACCCCGGCGCGGCACGGTCGCCACGGGCACGACAGTGACTTCGCCGTTGACGACGACGCCGTCGACCTAGGCCATGAAAGCGCTGTTGGGACGGCGTGAGACCGTCTTCCAGTTTTCGGCCAGCGCAGGACTGGCCAAACCCAGCGAAATGACTCCGGCAAGCAGTGGCGTTTTCACGACTTGCTCCCCGTTCCCGGAGGTAATCCTGCCCACAGCCGCCCCTTGGCAAGAGGCCGACATCAGCCGACCAGATAGGCCGCGCCGCCATTTGCAGGGCATGTCGCGCCATGCACCGTGACGTCCGCCTCGCCAAACGACAGCCCCAGTGTATCCAGTACGCCATTGACCACACCATCCAGCACGGGCCCAAGCGGTGACAGCAACCCGTTCAGCGATTGGGTCAGATTGCCCAGCCCCAGACCCAGGCCGACCACCTTCACATCCAGCGTTAGTCGCCCAAGGAGCGACGATACGGCACCGGAGGTGAAACCGGTCGACTTCACGGTTTGCGGGGTCTGGCCTGTGATCTGGCTATCGCTGAAAGTCACAGGCTTGAAGCTCTGATCCGCGGCTTCCACGTCAGCCGAGCCCTTGACCGTCACCAGACCTGCGACATTGACCATAGTCGCCGCCTGCACCACCGGAGCGGCCTTGAAATTGTTCAGTGCGGCGACACTCGTCGAGCCTATTCGCGCCCTCGCCACGCCCGGTCGGACCCCGACCTGGACCGAGCGCGATCCCTCGCAGTCGATCCTGTTCAGCCTGGCTTCGGACGAGGCCAGTTCGACCAAGAGCGGCACCTTCACCTGACCCAGTCCGGCCAGGCTTTGCGCCGTGCGCGCCTCGATATACATACGCGCCTGGGCGGTACGGATGACGGGCTGCCCGTTCTTGGCCACCGCCATCCACGGCGACCGGTTGGGCCGCTCGCCGATAGCCAGCCAGACGTCCATGTCGGCCAGACCGGCCTTGGCTCCCAGGTTCAGCTTCACTTGCCGGTCGCCATCCGACAGTTCGATCATTGTATTGGCCAGGTCGAGCGCCGAGACGCCGACGTCCAGCCCGCCGCGCAGACCCTGTTCCGCACCGGCTTCGGCTCCGATCAACTGGCCCACGCGAAATGTCTGCCCATCCGCCGCACGCGCCAGCCGGTTCAATCCGCTGTCGGCGCCCTCAGTAACCGTTTCGAGAATGCGCAGGGCATCGCCCGCATCGACCTCCTGATCCAGAAGGGTGTCGTAGTCGCCGACCGTGACGCCGGCATGCGTCGCCAGGGCATCCGTGAAGCCCAGAAGGTCGACGTTCACATCGGCCAGGGCGCGATAGTCCATCAAGCTCAGCGACACCTCACTGCCGGTCAGGCTGCTGAGCACCTGATTGGCCACTCCGCCGTTCAGAGCGGCCAGCCGCGAGCCGATCGACAGGGTCGCCAGCGGCTCGGACGCCCGCACAGCGGCCGTGCCGGTCCGGGTCACCTCGATACGGTCCTTACCCATGACCCAGCCGGCGAACCAGACCCGCGCCGGGATCGTCACCGTCACACGCGCCGCATTGTCGTCGGCCTCGCCCGTGCTGAACCTCGCGGTCGGCGCAACGGCGGCGTCGGGAACATAAGTGCCGGTCGTGGTCACCACACGCAGGTCACTGCCGCCATTCTCTGCCGCCGTGGCCTGTGCCGCCTGCTGGGCTCGGGGCAGGTCGCGCGCCGCCGCCAGGGCCGCCAGATCGGCCGCCGTCTGAGCGCGTCGGGTGGCCAGGGCGATGGAACCGCCGTCGATCACGACCGCCGCAAACAGGCAGGCTAGAGCAGCGCCCGCTGCCCCCATGGTAGCGATGCCGCCACGCCGCTCCTGCCAGAGTGTTTTCGGTCCACGCATCAGTAGCCTCCCGTGCGAACGACGGCCTCGCGGCGGATGACGCGCGGCGGCGACGGCACCAGATTGGACAGCGCCATCAGGGGATGTTCCGTAGCGTCATAAGTGACCGTCACGCGGATTGAGCCCGCATCACTGGCTACTGCGACCTGGATGGCCTCTGGCTGCAGGATCGAGCTGCCGTCCACGCTGTCAGCTACAGACGATCGCGCCAGGGACAGGCGCTCGTCGACGTCGATGCCTGCAATGGCGGCCCGCGCCCCCTCGGCCGCCAAAGACTGGACCCCCTGGGCCATCCACATCCAGCCGCCATATACGACAGCGCCGATCAGCAGCAGGATGAAGAGTGGCCCGATCAGCGCAAACTCCACAGCCGCTGAGCCTTGTTTTGAACGCCATAGCCGTGGAAGCCGCAAACGCATGGCCTACCTCCAAACATCTATGACGAATACAACCCCAGCGTTAAACCAAGGTAAAGTCACATAGATAATCGCCCACAGGTTGCGTTTGGCGCGCATGTGGCTTCCGCCAGTTCCGCAGAAAGTACGAAATGCTGACGTGACGCATCATGCGGTGGGTGGGGTTGCGGGTAGATCTCGTCGCGGTCCACGGATGACCTTGGCGGCCGAAAGATTACGCCCCTCCACCAACTGAGGCGGCGAATATCGAACCGATATCAAATCAGGAAAATGGCGCGCCCGGAACGATTCGAACGTCCGACCCTCAGATTCGTAGTCTGATGCTCTATCCAGCTGAGCTACGGGCGCGCATGGCCGCGAACGGCGAGGCGGCTTCCTAGCGGAGGCGGGGGCGGGGGGCAAGGGGTTTGGCGTGGTTTTCGCGGCAAGTTTCCGGCGAGGGGTTTCTAAGCGCCGACGCAAGCGCCAAGTTGGGCCGAACCTCCCCCGGTCGCCGCTGCGAGTGCCTGATGTCATCCTCCGTGTTCCGCCTGTTCAGGCCCTTGGCCATCGCGGCCCTCACGCTCGGGCTCGTGGCCTGTGCGAGCGACGCCGGGCAGTCCACGCAGGATGGTGCCGGGCGGGCCGCGGTCGATGCTGCGCCCGTAGCACCGGCCATGCCCCAGGCGCGGGGGCCGTTCGTTTCAGCGGCCAATCCCCTGGCGGTCGAGGCGGGGATGAAGATCCTGCGTGAGGGTGGCTCAGCCGTCGATGCGGCGGTGGCGGTGCAGGCGGTGCTGGGGCTGGTCGAGCCGCAGTCGTCAGGCCTGGGCGGTGGGGCTTTCATGATGGTGTTCGATGCCACGACCGGCGAGGTCACCAGCTATGACGGGCGCGAAACGGCCCCAGCGGCGGCGACGCCGGAACTGTTCTATGAGAACGGACGCCCCCTGGACTTTGCCGATGCGGTCCTGAGCGGGCGTTCGACGGGCGTTCCGGGTGTCGTGGACATGTTGGCAATAGCCCAGCGCGGGCATGGCAAGCTGGCCTGGAGAGACTTGTTCGGCGAGGCGGAGCGGCTGGCGCGAGACGGGTTCACGGTCAGTCCGCGCCTGGCCTCGATGATTGCGATGACGCGGGGACAGGCGCGCACGCGATGGGCGAACGCCTATTTCACCAAGCCGGACGGAACGCGCTACGTCGCCGGCGACACCTTGCGCAACCCGGCCTATGCCGCAACGGTCGCCGAGCTGGCGGCGGGCGGGGCGGAAGCCTTCTATCAAGGCCGGATCGCGCGCGAAATCGCCGCGACCGTTGCCGAGTCTCCCCGCCCGGGAGCCCTGACTTATTTCGACATCGCCGGCTATCGGTCGATCGAGCGCGGAGCCCTGTGCCGACCTTACCGCGTCTATGTGATCTGCGTCCCGCCGCCGCCGTCCAGCGGGGTGGCGATCCTGCAACTGCTGGCCATGGCCGAGCGGACGCCAGCCATCGACGGCGGCGCGGAGGATGCCGACGCCTGGGTCGCCTTCGCCCAGCTTCAGCGGTTGATGTATGCCGACCGGGACCGCTACGTGGGCGACCCGGCCTTCGTGGGTGTGCCAGTGCAGGGGTTGCTGGACGACGGCTATGTGGCCGAGCGCGCGTCGTTGGCGGTGGGTCTGACGGGCGCGGCCGAGGCAGGCATCCCGCCGGGCGGCGTCTTCGCCGGGCCCGATGCCACGCGCGAGCCGGCCGGCACCTCGCATTTCGTCGTGGTGGATGCCCAGGGCAATGCAGTCAGCATGACCACGACGGTGGAGAGCATCTTCGGCTCGGGCCGGATGGCGGGGGGCTTCTTTCTGAACAATCAGCTGACGGATTTCTCGTTCGAGCCGTTGCGGGACGACGGCCAGCCTGCGGCCAATGCGGTGGCGGCGGGCAAGCGGCCGCGCTCGTCCATGTCGCCGGTGATCATCCTGGACCTGCACGGCCGACTGGTGGGGGCGCTGGGGTCGCCCGGCGGCTCCTCGATCCTGGCGTACAACGCCAAGGCGCTGATCGCCGTGCTGGACTGGGGTATGCCGGTCCAGGCGGCGTTCGACCTGCCCAATCTGGTGGCCAAGGGCGACGGGTTTGGCGCGGACACAGAGCGATTCCCGGCGGCTGTGCGAAAAGGGATGGCCGCTGAGGGCGTCGTCATCCGCCCCAACGCCAGCGAGAACTCCGGCCTGCACGGCGGCCTGTGGCGCCAGGGCGCAAACGGTTGGGGCTGGGACGGCGGGGCGGACGACCGGCGGGAAGGGGTAGTAGGGCTATAGGGTTCAGGTTCTGGGGATTAGGGAAGAGAAGCAGGATATCGAGTTTTCGGCCATATGCCGTAGAACCTGAACCCTATTCAGGCTTGATCGATAGCTGAAAAGCGATGACGCCTTCGGACACATCGGTGTCGATGCCGTTACCCGCGCGCAGGCCCTCGGTTTCGATTTCGCGATAGACGAGGCCCAGCGAACCCTGGACGGCCCCCTTGCGCATGGCCACGCCGATGGAGGCGTCGCCCAGGAAGTTGCCGCTGTCGTGGCTGACGCCCGAGCGGGCATAGTCGCCGTCACGGGTGCGGGCGAAGTTGTAGCCGACGGCGCGGCCTGAGCCTGCGGCATAGACGTACCAGCGCGGGCGCTCGCCAAAGGCCTCGGTGCCGTCGGGCACCAGGCGGTCCAGGTTCCGTCCGATGCGCAGGGTCGCCCCCGCCTCGGTCGAATTGCCCCGGCTGCCGACGCCGACGCCGACATGGGGCGTCAGGGTGACGTCCAGCCCCGAACCCGTCTGACCCAGCGTCTCGGTCCAGCCGCGAACGTAGGAGACGTCGTAGTGTTCGGTGTCCCAGCCCGCGCGGTCCAGGGGCCCTGGCGGTACGGGCGCGCCATCCGCCCGGCGGATGGAGCCTTCAGTGCGCAGGCGCAGCCGGTCTTCAAAGCCGCCACCCGAGAACCACACGTCGCGTTCCGCCACCGCCCGCGGTTCGGCGCGATCGGCACGCGAGACGCTGGCGACCCAGCGTGGCTCGATATCGGTGATGGGGGCGTCGAAGGCGGCGACGGATCCGTCGCGCTCCAGTCGGGTCAGCAAATCAGAGACCGTGACGGGCTGGGCCGCGCCGTCTGCAAAGGGATCGGCCAGCCGGACGGCCTCCTGAGCCATAGCAAAGGTTGCCACGCCCGCGCAGGCCAAAGCCACAAGCGCAGCGGTTGTTACTGAAATGGCCGTCGTTTTCCGCATCAACGGGACCTCCCCAGTCCGTCAACGCCTCGACCCTGCACCAAAGGGCCCCGCGCGCCAACAGACTTCTCTCGTCACATATCAGGCGGTCGAACGTCGGGGATGTGGCAGGGTTCCTCTGCGACCATCGTTCGACGGCCGCAGAGACTGGATCAGCCTACTGGCAGGCCAGGCACTCGTCGTAGTCGGTGCGGGCGGCGCTGAAGAGGTCCGGCTGGTTGGGATCGATCTCGGCCTCGACCTTGTCGGCTGCGCCGGCGAAGGACGCGCGCTGAACCGACTTGGAGCGCAGGTAGTAGAGCGACTTCACGCCCTTCTCCCAGGCCTGCCAGTGCAGCATGTGCAGGTCCCATTTGTTGACGTCGCCCGGGATGAACAGGTTGATCGACTGGGCCTGGCAGATTTCCGGCGAGCGGTCGGCTGACAGTTCGACGATCCAGCGCTGGTCCAGTTCGAAGGCGGTTTTGAAGATGCCCTTCTCGTCCTCGTCCAGGTCGTCCAGATGCTGGACGGAGCCTTCGTTCTCGAGGATCGAGTTCCAGACGGCCTCGGTATTGATGCCCTTGCCGTCCAGCAGACGCTCCAGATAGGGGTTCTTGACGGCGAAAGAGCCCGACAGCGTCTTGTGGGTATAGATGTTGGCCGGGATCGGTTCGATGCCCGCGCTGGTGCCGCCGCAGATGATGCTGATCGAGGCGGTCGGGGCGATGGCCAGCTTGTGGCTGAACCGCTCCATCACGCCGCGCTCCTCGGCATCCAGGCAGGGGCCCTTCTCTTCGGCCAGCAGGCGGCTGGCCTTGTCGGCCTCGCGGCGCAGGTGTTTGAACAGGCGCATGTTCCACGACTTGGCCATGGCGCTTTCGAAAGCGACGCCCTGGCCTTGGAGGAAGGAGTGGAAGCCCATCAGGCCCAGGCCGACCGAGCGCTCGCGCTTGGCCGAATAGACGGCGGCGGCCATTTCGGGCGGGGCGCGGGTGATGAAGTCCTCCAGGACATTGTCCAGGAAGCGCATGATGTCCTCAATGAAGCGGGGCTCTTCGCGCCACTCCAGGAACATCTCGGCATTGACCGACGACAGGCAGCAGACCGCCGTCCGGTCGACGCCCAGGTGATCGCGCCCGGTGTGCAGCATGATCTCGCTGCACAGGTTGGACTGTTTGACCGACAGGCCCAGGTCGCGCTGATGCTGCGGCATCTGGCGGTTCACAGTGTCGGAGAAGATCAGATAGGGCTCGCCGGTCTGCAGACGGATCTCCAGAATCTTCTGCCACAGCGACCGCGCGTCGACAGTCTTCATCACTTCCTGGTTCTTGGGGGAGACCAGGTCGAAGGTCTTGCCGTCGCGGACGGCTTCCATGAATTCGTCGCTGATGCTGATGCCGTGATGCAGGTTCAGGGACTTGCGGTTGAAGTCGCCCGAGGGCTTCCGGATCTCCAGGAACTCTTCGATCTCGGGGTGGTGTACGTCCAGATAGACGGCGGCCGAACCGCGACGCAGCGAGCCCTGGCTGATCGCCAACGTCAGGGAGTCCATCACGCGGATGAAGGGAATGATGCCGCTGGTCTGACCTGCGCCCTTGACCTTCTCGCCGATCGAGCGGACGCCGCCCCAATATGTGCCGATGCCGCCGCCGTTCGAGGCCAGGGCCACGTTCTCGTTCCAGACGTTCTGAATGCCGTCCAGGCTGTCGGCCACAGAGTTCAGAAAGCAGGAAATGGGCAGGCCGCGCGCCGCACCGCCGTTCGACAGCACCGGCGTCGAGGGCATGAACCACAGCTGGGACATATAGTCATAGACGCGCTGGGCATGGCCCGGATTGGTCGCCTCGTCGTCGGCAAAGGCCAGCGAAACGCGGGCGAACATGTCCTGGTAGGACTCGCCGGCCAGCAGATAGCGGTCTTCCAGCGTCTTCTTGCCGAACTCGGTCAGCAGGTCGTCACGCGACCGATCGATCTGGATGGAGGGCACGACCGACAGATGGGGACGACTGGCCTGTTCGGCGAGTGCCCGCGCATCGATAACCGACTGCAATTCCACTGTCTTCAACGCTTCGCCGCCGGCCATGATCGTATTCGCCCTGAACTTCTGATTGATCGTCAACCGCGCCTGAGACCACATCATCTAGTGGCCCCTTCGCTTCCCCAACCCACATATAGGGCACAGATGGCTAACGAGCCGTCAACGGGGTTGACGATCACTTTCTGGGCGAATCGCATTCATGACAGGGGATGAGCCTGTGGACAGGCCGCGACGACGGCATGACAGGGCAGGGGCGTTGCGATCACGAAACCGTGAGCGGGAACGTCTCGCAAGCGTGACCGTTTGGGGCGCCATGACTGCAGACCAGACCGTAACCTTTTTTCGCCGCGCCCTTCGTATCGCCCGCACCGAGATCGCGGCCGTCAGCGCGCTGTTCATCATCGCTCTGGGTGTCATGACCTTCGTCGAACTGGCGGATGACATGACCGAGGCCGATGGTCAGGCCTTTGACCAATCGGTCCTGACCTGGATGCAGCCCATGGCCGGCGAACCCCGCGGGCCGTGGTGGATGAAGGAGGCGGCGGCCGACCTGACCTCGCTGGGCGGCATATCGGTGCTGGCCCTGTTCGCCACCATCGCCATCGTCTTCCTGCTGATCCACCGCAAACGGCTGTCAGCCCTGCTTCTGGTGGTCGGCCTGGCAGGCGGGGTGGCGCTGAGCGAAGGCCTGAAGGCGATCTTCGAGCGCGAACGCCCCCCTGCGGCCTTCCAGGCGGTCGAGACGATCAATGCCAGCTTCCCCTCGGGCCATGCGCTTCTGGCCACGGTCTTCTATCTCAGCCTGGGTGTCATGCTGACCCGAGCCTTCCCACGCCGCCATGTGAAAGCTTTCGTGCTGGGGGCGGCCATCGTCATCGCCCTGTTGATCGGAACGACCCGCGTTTATCTGGGAGCGCACTGGGCGTCCGACGTTCTTGCGGGCTGGAGCATTGGCGCGGCCTGGGCCATGGCGCTGTGGCTGGTCGCCTATGCGGTCGAGCGGCGGCAGATCGCGCATCACTCCCCGCTTCAGGACGACGTCGCGCCCTGAGACCATCCCCAGGCTTCTCCCCACCAAACTGCGGCGGGAACACCACATCTAGCGTTGTGCGACAAAGTGATCGCTAAATAGCCGCAATTCGACTTGGCACCGGGCGCGTCTGGTCGCATGGTTAGGGTCTGTCCTTTTCTCCGGTCTCGCGAGTCGTCCGATGAACGCCCACACCATCATCAAGCCTGCCCGCCCCGGCCTGCTGACGCCGTCGGCCGCCTACAAGCCGTTCCGCTATCCGTGGGCCTTCGACATGTGGAAGAAGCAGCAGCAGGTCCACTGGATGCCCGAGGAAGTGCCACTGGGCGAGGACCTCAAGGACTGGGCCGTCAAGCTGAACGACAAGGAGCGCAATCTGCTGACGCAGATTTTCCGCTTCTTCACCCAGTCGGACATCGAGGTGTCGGACAACTACATGGAAAAATACGGCCGCGTCTTCAAACCCACCGAGGTGAAGATGATGCTGTCCAGCTTCGCGAACATGGAGACCATCCACATCGCGGCCTATGCCCTGCTGCTGGAAACCATCGGCATGCCCGAGAGCGAATTCGGAGCGTTCATGGAATATGAGGCCATGCGCGACAAGCATGACTTCATGCAGGAGTTCGGGGTCGAAACCGAGGCGGACATCGCCCGCACCCTGGCCATGTTCGGCGGCTTCACCGAGGGGCTGCAGCTGTTCGCCAGCTTCGCCATGCTGATGAACTTCCCGCGCTTCAACAAGATGAAGGGCATGGGCCAGATCGTGTCCTGGTCGGTGCGCGACGAGAGCCTGCACTGCGAAGGCATCATCAAGCTGTACCATGCGTTCAACAAGGAAACGGGTGTGGTCACCAAGGCCGTGGCCGATGACATCGTGCAGTGCTGCGAGACGGTAGTGAACCTGGAGGACAAGTTCATCGACCTGGCCTTCGAGGCCGGCGAGGTCCAGGGCATGACGCCAGAGGACATCAAGAAATACATCCGCTTCATCGCCGACTGGCGCCTGCGTCAGCTGGACCTGCCGGAGCTGTACGGCGGTGGCCGCGAGAACCCGCTGCCCTGGCTTCAGTCGCTGCTCTCGGGCGTCGAACACGCCAACTTCTTCGAGGCGCGCGCCACGGAATATTCCAAGGCCGCGACCCAGGGGCAGTGGCACGGCGCCGAAGGCGTCTGGGGCGAGTTCGACCGCATGATGGCCCGCCGCGACATGAGCGCCGTGATCGGGTGATGGAATCGGCGGGGGTCGTCAGATCCCCGCGTACCACTCATATCCGCGGTCTTCCCAATAGCCGCCCTTGCCGCCCCCGATGTGGGCGAAGCTTTCGACCGCCTCGATGCGCCGGATATATTTGGCGTGTTTGTAGCCCAGCTGGCGCTCGACCCGCAGGCGTAGCGGGGCCCCGTGCGGCACGGGCAGGGTCTGGCCGTTCATGGCATAGGCCAGGATCGTCTGGGGGTGGCGAGCGTCGATCAGGTCGATGCTCTCGTAATAGCGGTCGCCGCCCTCGGTCTGATCCAGGGCATCGAAACAGTGGAAGACGATGTACCGGGCCTCGGGCTTCAGGCCTGCCTCGTCCAGCAGGGTTTCCAGCCGCACGCCGGTCCATTCCCCGATGGAGGTCCAGCCCTCGACGCAGTCGTGCTTGGTGATCTGGCTCTGGGCCGGACGGCTGCGCAGATCGGTCAGCGACAGCGACAGGGGCCGCTCGACCAGGCCGTCGATGATAAGGCGGTAGTCCGCGAAGCCGTCCGTCTTCAGCGCCACATAGTCCGCCGCCGCTGGATCGGTGGAACCATTGGCACGGAAGTCCGGAGAGATTTCCGATCGATCATAGGTCGGGGCCAGGGCCTCGCGGGGGATCAGCAGACGCTGGGTGCGGCGGGTCAGGCCCTCGCCCATGCGGCGTGCCTGTTCGGCCAGGCTGATCCGCGCCTGGTCACAGGCCGACAGGGCCGAGGCCAGAAGGGTCGCGGCCGCTCCGGTCAGCCAGTGACGGCGGTTCATAGGTGATCTCCCGCGTCGCTATCTGGTTTGCGCCGTCCGCCCGGCCCCGCCACAGATCCTGGCGGCTCGATCACGAACCAGCCCGTGATCATGGCCCGCATGTTGTTGAATAGCCCCGTCCAGATCACCAGCCCGACATGGATGACGATGAAGCCGACGATCAGGGCCGCCGAGATGAAATGCAGGGTCCGCGCCGATTGCCGCCCGCCCATGATCTCCAGCAATATCCCGCCGATGGCGTTGAACCCCGGCGACATCGACAGGCCGGTGATCAGCATCATCGGCAGGACGATCACGATCATGGCCAGATAGGTCAGCTTCTGGATCACATTATAGGTGCGGGCGTGGTCGTCGGTGGGGAAGCGAAACCGCGCATGCTCGGCCACGGAGGCCCCGATGCCCTTCAGATCCGCCGTCGTGGGGGCCAGCCGCCGCCCGAACCGCCGCGTGATCAGACCGAAGGCCAGATAGATTAGCCCGTTGATCACGAAGATCCAGGCGAACAGGAAATGATAGTTCCGCGCCTCCGCCAGATTGCGCCCCTGCGGGATCAGCAGCCAGTTCGGCACCCGCGGCGTGCTGACCCAGGGATCGGCGAAGGTGGAGGTCAGGCCCCAGTACAGATGTGGATGCGCGGCAAGGATGTTCAGCCCGCTCATGATCAGCACGACCACCGCCACGACATTCAGCCAGTGGGTGATCCGGACCCAGACCGAGTGTCGCCAGGTCAGTGTACGGCCCTGGCCCAGGGGCCTGTCGGCGCGGGCGTCAGCCGATCGCCCCGCTGACGGAAGGGGCGCGCTCTCGGTCGTGGCTTCAGTCATGTGGGCCGCGCTCCCGCCTTAGAAGACGTACGCTCAAGGTCTCACGACAGCCCCGCGGACGCAATCTGTCCCTGCTCAGGGGGACATCGGCAATCAGCGGCGCGCGCTGCCCGCTTCACCCTGCGCGGCTACCCAGTTCATGACCGTCGCCAGGGCTTCAGGATCGATGGTGATCTCGATCGCTTCATACTCATTCGGCAGGCCCGTCGTGGCCGGTTGCATCAGGTGGTTCAGGTTCGGCAGCACGACCACCTCGGCGTCCGGCTTGAGACCGGACAGGACCGGCGCGCTCTGATCAGCGGGGACCTGCACGTCCTTGCCGCCGTAGAGGGCCAGAAGGGGGACGTCCAGACCGGCCAGGGCCGGGCCAGGGTCATGGGCAATGAACCAGCGGGACCATGCGCTGCGCAGCGGTCCGAGTTGTCCCTGGCGCTGGGCCTCCGTCAGGCCCGCTTCGGCCAGAATGGGATCAACGGCCGCTGTCGTGGCGTCGGCGCTGGACGCATTCTCTGCCACGGCGCCCATGATGCGGGCCTGTATGGCGACATTGGCGTCTACCACGGCCGGCGCGATCCCCATGGCGACCTGTGTGGCGCGGGATTGTTCGGTCAGCAGCGCCGCGCCAGACACGGCGGGTCCAGCCAGCATGACCACCCAGGCGACCGGCACCCCTTCCTGTACCACCAGCGGTGCGATCGTGCCGCCCTCGCTGTGGCCGATCAGGCCGATGCGTCGCCCGTCGATCTCGGGCCGTGCGGCCAGGTATGCAAACGCCGCATCGGCATCGGTGGCGAAGTCCGCACTGGTCGCGGCCGCGAAATCGCCCGTGGAGTCAGCGGTGCCACGGTCGTCATATCTAAGGACGGCAATCCCGCGCCGGGTCAGGGCATCGGCCCAGACCGCGAAGGGCTTGTGGCCAAAGACCGTCTCGTCCCGGTCCTGAGGACCTGAACCGCTGATCAGGATCGCCGCCGGGAACGGCCCGTTCCCTTGCGGCAAGGTCAGCGTCCCGGCCAGTCGCACGCCGGGAGCGTTCGCATTGTCAAAGGCGACCTCCTCGGCGCGATAGGGAAAGGGTGCCTGCGGAGTTTGGGGACGATGGGCGGTCGGCCTCACGGCAATCACGGGTGCCGTACCGGAGGACGTGTCAGAGGAACTAACATCCATGACCTTGTTCAGGATGAGAGGAAAATTCACTCCGCCTTGTGTCAGTGACCCATTCAGGGCGCGGCCACCGTCGGCGAACGAGCCTTCAAAGCCTACGTTCGCGGCAGGAATTGAAAAACGCACCACTCTAGCCTGCACTGATAGGCCGGTGACCGGGAGGCCCCTCACGTCCTGATCCGGACTGTCCATCGTCGCGCCGCCGACGGTATCAACGCGCAAGATAATGCGCAGGCTCTGGCCGCTGAAGGCGACCCTCCCCTCCCAGCGGCCGGCCAGATCGCCGGCGGGTGTGGCGGCCTGTGCAGGCGAAACGGCGACGGCGACGGTTCCCAGGATGGATGCGGCGATGATCATGGTGGCCCCCTGAACGAAATGGCTGCGCCAGCTTAGGGCGCTGCGGACGCCCTCGACAACCGCGTGGGTCTTGATTGACAACGCCCTCGACCCGATCTGGCGTCCATGACCGATTTCTCAGTGCTGGACCTGTCGCCCATCGTGGAGGGCGGCGACGCCCGTCGCGCCCTGGCTGAAACTACCGCCTATGCCCAGGCCGCCGACCGCCTGGGCTTCAAGCGGTTCTGGCTGGCCGAACACCACAACATGCCGGGCATTGCCAGCTCGGCGACCGCCGTGGTGATCGGCCATGTCGCGGGCGCGACGAAGACGATCCGCGTCGGTTCCGGCGGGATCATGCTGCCCAACCATCCGCCCCTGGTCATCGCCGAACAGTTCGGCACCCTGGCGTCCCTTTATCCCGAACGGATCGACCTGGGCCTGGGCCGCGCGCCCGGCACGGACGGCGAGACGGCCCGCGCCCTACGTCGCTATTTCGAGGCGGCGGACCAGTTTCCGCGCGACGTGCTGGAGCTTCAGGCCTTTCTGGACGATCCCGTCGACGGCCAGCGCGTCACGGCATGGCCGGGCGCGGGCACGAAGGTGCCGATCTGGCTGCTGGGGTCCAGCCTGTTCAGCGCCGAACTGGCCGCCCATCTGGGCCTGCCCTTTGCCTTCGCCAGCCATTTCGCGCCCGAGCTGCTGATGCAGGCGCTGCAGACTTATCGCGCCGGCTTCCGCCCGTCGAAGGTTCTCAGCGCACCGCACAGCCTGGCGGTGATCAACGTCTTCGCCGCCGAAACGGACGCGGATGCCCTGCGTCTGTCCACCAGCATGCAGCAGGCCTTTGCCGCCGTCGTCACGGGCAAGCCGGGTCGGGTCAAGCCGCCCGTGGATGACATCACCGCCGTGCTCGATCCGCGCCAGATCGCCGCCGTCCAGAGCCGCCTGACCTATGCCGCCATTGGCGGGCGCGACACGGTCCGCGACAAACTGGCCGCCTTCGCCGACCAGACCGGGGTGGACGAGGTCATGGTCACCGGCATGGTCTTCGACCTGAACGACCGCATCCGCAGCCTTGAGATCACGGCCGAGGCGGTGGCCGGGCTGTAATCCGCCTTATGCACCCCTTACGCGTACCCGCCCGTTCGATATCGCGCCCTTATGCGGACGGGGCGCATCCTGCCGTGCATGGAACACACGCTCGCCCCCCGCCTGTATGAAGTCCTGCCGAAAGACGACCACTGGGTCGTTCAGGTCCGCGGCTGCAAGGCCCGTCTGCCGACGCGCGGCCAGGCCGTCCGTCTCGCCAAACGCTTCTGCCGCGAGGCGAAGAAGCTGGGCTGCCGCAGCGCGGTCCGCATCCATCCGCGCCTTCAATCCAGACCGGCTAGAAAGTCCAGCAGCAGCGCATTGACTTCGGAGGGCCTCTCTTGCTGAAGCCAGTGCCCCGCTCCGGACAGGACATGCGAACCGCGCAGGTCTGGGGCCCAGTCCTTCAATCCCGCCTCATGCTGGCCCGCATAGTGGCGGACCGGGTCGCGCTCGCCGACGAGGAAGAGCGCCGGCTGAAGGATGCGCTGATCCTGCAGGAACGCGGTCAGGGCCCAGTTGCGGTCCAGACTGCGGTACCAGTCGATCGGTCCCTTGAAACTGCCCTTCGAAAAGGCGTCGACATACTCCTGAAAATGCTCGGCGCTCATCCACGGCGGCAGGGTGGCATCGTCCGGAACCGTTGACAGAAAGTCCTGCCCGACCGGGATGAAGCCTGTCGACTGCCGCGCGTCCGGCGTCGCCCCGTCATAGGCGTAGAAGCCCTTGCGTAGGCCCGCCGCGACGTCGACCTCGAAGATGGCGTGCGCATCCGGGGCCTGGAACTGGCTGATGTAGAGCTCGCCCAGCCCCGCTCGCTTGGCGATGGCGGCCATGGCCGGGGTTGGGGGACCCCCCGGTCGGCGCGGCTGGAACGGCACGGACAGACCCGCCACCGCCCGGAACATGTCCGGACGCATCAAGGCGCAGTGCCACGCTACCGGTGCGCCCCAGTCATGGCCCACGACCACGCACTGCGTCCGGCCCAGCGCCCGCACCAGGGCGACCATGTCCCCGACCAGATGCAGGATGGAATAGTCGGCGACATCCTCCGGCTTGTCCGTGCCGCCATAGCCGCGCATGTCGGGGGCCACGGCATGAAAGCCCGCCTCGGCCATGGCCTCGACCTGCGCGCGCCAGCTGATGCCCAGCTCGGGAAAGCCGTGGATGAACAGGACCAGAGGGCCGGTCCCAGCCTCCAGGACCGACTGGCTTATCGTATCGGTCTGGATCAGGCGCGTTTGCATGGCCGCCACCCGATCATTCCCGGGCGAAGTCCGCAAGAGCCCTAGAGCACCGCCCCGGTGGTGCGCATGATCTCGGCGCGGAGCTCGGGCATGCCGTCGCCCTTTTCCGCCGACGTGACGATCACAGCCGGATAGGCGGCGGGGCGTTTGGCGATGGCCTTGAGCGTCTCGGCTTGTACCTTGTCGGCCTCGCCCTTCTTCAGCTTGTCGGCCTTGGTCAGGATGATCTGGTAGCTGACGGCGGCCAGGTCCAGCGCGCTAAGCGCCTCGTCGTCGACCTTCTTCAGCCCGTGGCGACTGTCGATCAGCAGATAGACCCGCTTCAGTGTGACCCGGCCCCTCAGATAGTCGCGGCCCAGGTCCTGGAACTTCCTGACCGTCGTCTTGGACGCCTTGGCCCAGCCATAGCCGGGCAGATCGACCAGACGCATCTTGCCGTCCAGATCGAAGAAGTTGACTTCCCGGGTACGGCCCGGCTCGTTCGATGCACGAGCCAACTTGTGCATGCCGACCAGGCCGTTGATCAGGCTGGACTTGCCAACGTTGGATCGACCCGCAAAGGCCACCTCGGGCAGATCAGGTTCCGGCAGCTGCTCTATCTTGGCGCAGCCCATGACGAAGGTCGCGGGCCGCGCAAACAGGATGCGGCCCTGTTCCAGTTCTTCTGCGGTGAAGTCTTCCAAATCAGGCCTTCTTGAACCGGGCGAAGAAGGTGTCGATCGGATTCTCCGACTTCAACCGGTGCATGATCACATACTGCTGGAAGATGGTCAGCACGTTGGACCAGGCCCAGTAGATCAGCAGGCCCGCCGGGAAGGTGGCCATGATGAAGGTGAACACTACCGGCATGAACTGGAAGATGCGGCGCTGCATCGGATCGGTCGCCGGCGGGCTCATGGCCATCTGCAGCCACATGGTCAGCCCGTAGACGATCGCCAGCACGCTGAGCGAGGCGTTGGTTGTCAGGAAGGACCCGATCACCGGCACCGTTGACGGATCCCATGGGATCAGGCCGTACAGGTTCCAGATGGTCGAGGGGTCCGCCGCCGACAGGTCGCGGATCCAGCCGAAGAAGGGCTGGTGCCGCATCTCGATGGTGACCGTCAGCATCTTGTAGACGGCATAGAAGAACGGGATCTGGATCAGCAGCGGCAGACAGCCCGCCAGCGGATTGATCTTCTCCTTCTGATACAGCGCCATCATTTCCTTCTGCTGGCTGGCCGGATCGTCAGGATATTTCTTCTTCAGTTCCTCCAGCTTGGGCGCGAGGGTGCGCATGCGCGACATGCTCTCGTAGCTCTTGTTGGCCAGCGGGAACATGATCAGGCGCACGACCAGAGTCAGCGCCAGGATGGCCAGACCGAAATTGCCCAGGATGCCGAAGAAGAATTCGACGATCAGGAACATCGGCCGGGTCAGGAAGAACAGGAAGCCCCAGTCGATCGCATAGATGAAGCGCGGCAGGTCCAGCGACTTCTCGTAACCGGCCAGGATTTCATTGCGCTTGGCCCCGGCGAACAGGCGGGTCGTCTCGCTGATCTGGGCCCCGGCGGCGATCGTGTGGGCCTCGCCGCGCATCAGCACGGCGTGGGTTTCGTAGTTGGCCTGTTCGGTGACGAAGAAGCCGGCATCGATCTTCTCGTCCTGGGACGGGATCATGGCGGCCAGCCAGTATTTGTCGGTCATCCCCATCCAGCCGCCGGTCGAGGCGAACGACTGCGAGGGCTTCTTGGCCCAGGCCGGATACTTCAGCTGCTGGGTGGCATAGTCGCCTTCGGTGCCGAAGGTGCCGATGCCGCCTTCGTGCAGGATCTGGTTGCGGCCCAGTTCGCCAGGAATGCCCCGACGCTCGACCCGACCCCAAGGAGCGATCTGCACCGGCTGGCCACTGAAGTTGGCGACGGTGTCGGTGATGGTGAACAGATACTGGTTGTCGATGGCGATGCGGCGCGTGAAGCGCAGGCCCGCCCCATTGTCCCAGGTCAGGGTGATGGCCGTCGATGGCGTCAGCTCCGTGCCTTGGGTCAGCTGCCAGGGCGTATCCTTGCCGGGCACGCCGCCGCGAACATTGGGGCCGTCCCAGCCGAACAGCGCCTGATAACCGTGCACCATGCCCTCGGGGCGAAACAGCTCGACCGAGGGCGAGTTCGGGGCCAGCGTCTCCTGATACCTGGTCAGGAACAGGTCATCCAGGCGCGCGCCGCGCAGCGACAGCGATCCGGAAACCGTGTCCGTGCGGATGGCGACCCGGGGGCCACCCTGGGCCCTGGCCACTTCGCGGTTCTCGACGAACACAGGCGCGGCGGCCGTGCTCCCGGCAGCGCCGGGCACCGTGGCTGTCGCGGCCTGCTGCTCGGCGGCGGCGCGCGCCGCCTTCTGGCGCTCGGCTTGCGGCTGCATCACGAAGAAGCTGTAGGCCAGGAGCATCAGGCCAGCGATCACCATGAAGATGATGGTGTTCTTGCTGTTATTCTGGGGAGGCATGGAGATCAGGAATCCTGGCCGGCGGTTGCGGGCGGAATGGGCGCGGGCGGGGTCGGCGCAGTCGTTGGCTTCGGAGCCGCCGACCGTGGGGTCGCCAGCCTTGTAAGCGCCGATTTCACATCGTCAAGCAAACGGTCCCAGGGACGGTCCGCCGTGCCCATGCGGGCGATGAAGACATAGTCGCTGCCGGGGCGTCCGAACTGGGGTGTCAAGGCGCGTGCGGCCTCTCTCAGGCGGCGTTTGGCGCGATTGCGAACCACCGAGCCACCGACCTTGCGGGTGGCAGTGAAGCCCAGGCGGATGGTTGGGTCATCGTCGCGGCGATCCAGCCTCTGGACGACCACGGCGCCACGAGCCTCTGAAACGCCTTTCGCGGCCGCCAGAAACTGGGGCCGCGAAGTCAGACGTTCGATATCTGGAAAGTCGGTCATGCGTCCGCAGACGGACGCCTGACGGATCAGGCCGTCAGGCGCTTGCGGCCCTTGGCGCGACGACGCGCAACGATCTTTGCGCCGTTCTTGGTGGCCATCCGCGAACGGAAGCCGTGACGGCGCTTGCGCACTAAACGCGACGGCTGATAGGTCCGCTTCACGGTCGGCTCCCAAGGTTGAATAATGAGGCGGCGGACAAAGGCATCCGTCGCGGGAAGGGCGGGCGTATAAGCGCAGGGGCTGGCGGTGTCAACGCCGATGCCGGTGCGTTTGGAGTGAAGATGGACCGTCTGAAACGCTTTGCCCCCCTGATCCTGCTGGCCGGCGTCATCGCGCTGATCTTCGGCATGGGTTGGAATCGGTATCTGTCGCTGGACACGATCCGCGACCACGGCCAGGCGTTCCGCGCCTTCACCGCCGACAATTATATCGTCAGCCTGCTGATCCTGATGGCCGTCTTTGCCATCCTGACCGCCAGCGTTGTGCCGGGCGTCTTCTTCGTGACCATAACGGCCGGCTATCTGTTCGGGCCGTGGGTCGGCGGGGTGGCGACCTCCATCGCCGCCACCATTGGAGCCCTGATCGTCTATGCCGTGGCACGCACGGCCCTGGGTCAGTCCCTGCGGGAAAAGGCCGAGCGGGACGCGGGCCTTATGCAGAAGGTGTGCAACGCCATAGACAAGGATACCTTCTGGTATGTGCTTGCCAGCCGACTGGCCGTCGTGGTGCCCTTCCATATGATCAACATTGCCGCCGGGGTGATGGCGGCGCGGCTGAAGCCCTATACGGTGGCCACCGTGATCGGCCTGTTGCCGGCCCACACCATCTATTGCTGGATAGGCGCGCGACTGAACACCTTGCTGGTCACTGACCCCGATCCGGACTTCCAGGCCCTGTTCGGCCAGTTCTGGGCCCCGATGACGGGCGTCTTCGTGCTGGCTGTCGTCCTGCCTGTGGCACTGAAGGCCTTGCAAGGCGCGCTGGGTCGCAAGGCGGCGACATGAGCGAGGTCACACCCCATACCGGCCCCCGCTTGTGGACCTGGGTGCCCGAGGGCCTGCGACGACGGCTGGGATTGAATCCGCCGGACGCCTTGGCCCGCCGCCTGATGCTGCTGACCATGGCCTTTGCGGTGGCGGTGGAAATCCTGATCATCACGCCCAGCGCCGCCAGCTTCCACGAGCGCTGGCTGACCGACCGGCTGCAGTCGGCGGAGCTGGCTTCTGTGGCCGTCGAAGCCCTGCCCTATTCGGCAGTGGAAGACGACACGGCGGAACAGCTATTGGCCATCGGGGGCGTGCAGGCCGTGGTCGTTGGCGATCAGGGGGTGCGCCGCCTGCTGTTGCAGGCCCCCAATCTGTCCCGGACGCCCGACCTGATCGACCTGCGGGCCAATCGACCGATGTCGCGGCTGATCGACCCGTGGCGTACCCTGTTCGGCCACCCGGACCGCTCGATCCGGGTCCAGGCCCGTCCGCGCTATCGCACGGGCGACTTCATCGAGGTCGTCACCCTGGCCCAACCGCTGAAGGCGGAACTTCGGACCTTTCTATTGAACAGTCTGCTGGTATCGCTGCTGGTGTCGATCGTGGCGGGCGCTCTGCTCTATGCTGGCCTGGCCTTTCTGGTGCTCCAGCCCTTGCGGCGGGTCACCCGCTCGATCGAGCGGTTCGCCCGCGAGCCCGAGGCCGAGGGCGAGCCCCCCAGCGATCGCCACGACGAGATTGGCCGCGTCGAGCGCGAACTGGCCCGCATGCAGGAAGAAGTGCGACTGTCCCTGCGATCCCGCGCGCGTTTGGTGGCGCTGGGCGAGGCGGTGGCCAAGATCAATCACGACCTGCGCAACATGCTGACCTCAGCCCAGCTAGCCTCCGAAAGGCTGGCGGAATCGCCCGATCCGGAGGTCGCCCGTGTTCTGCCGCGGCTGGAGCGGGCTCTGGGCCGGGCCGCCGCCCTGTCCCGCAATGTCCTGGAATATGGCCGCAGCGAGGAACCGGAGCCTCAGCGCGTCGCCGTACCCCTGGCCAGTGCCATCATGGTCGCCGCCGAGGATGCCGGGCTGAGTGCCGATGGCGTTAAACTGATCAAGACCCTGCCCGCTCGCGCTACGGTTCAGGCCGACCCGGACCAGCTGCATCGCATTCTGGTCAATCTGATGCGCAATGCCCGCCAGGCCATTCAGGGCGATGCCAAGCGTGCGGCCCCCCGTCGGGGCAAGGTTGCAGTCATGGCATCCACGGACCGCGACGGCTGGCTGATCCGCATCGCCGACGACGGGCCCGGCATTCCGGCCAGGGTTTCCGAACAGCTGTTCGACCCGTTCGTCAGCGGGCGTGCGTCCGAAGGCACCGGGCTAGGCCTGACCATCTCGCGCGAACTGGCCATGGCGCATGGCGGCACGCTGGATCTGATCGAGACAGGGCCGGACGGGACGGTCTTCGCTCTGCGCCTGCCCGACTGATCGGCCGACGGCACCCGACAGGGCCTGCAGCGTTGTGGACTCGGCCGGGCACACAATGGCCCAGCTTCAAGCCGATCGTTGCGCCCATATATTGAAGGAGACCTGCATGCCCCGCTCGCTTTCGACTCTTGTTACCGCCGCTGCGCTCGGTCTGACGTTCGGCCTTCCGACCATGGCCCAGCAGGCCAAGCCTGCGCCGCCCGCTGTCCAGAGCACGGCTCCTGCCGACAGCCCGGTGCCCGGCTCCGAGGAATGGGACCGCCAGCGGGGCGAGACCTATCGTGCCGTGCCCGACAGCCGGCAGGACCCGACCGAGCTGGAGATCACCGGCAAGCTGAACGCCGGCATCATCGCCCAGAATGAAGAGGCTGCTCGCCGCGAAGCCGAGATCATCGCCTCGAACGATGCGGCCCGGGAAGCCTGGCAGGCCGAGGCCGCGCGGATAGAGGACGACAACGCCCGCATCGCCGCCGAGAACGCGGCCGCCCAGGAACGCTATCAGCGCGACATGGCCCTGTACGAACAGAGTGTGCGCGCCTGCGAGCAGGCGGGCGGACGCAACTGCCGGGTCAAGCCCTGAGCGTCATCGTCTGCTGAGCCCACAGCCTAGACCGGATGTGTCGGCTCGGGCTTGGGCGCAGGCTCCTGCGTCGAGGGCACGTCGGGCAGGGGGATGAACTCCAGTGAGTCTTCGTCTGGCAGGGTCATCCGCCCGGCCTTCCAGTCGGCCTTGGCCTGATCCAGACGGGCCTGGCTGGAGGAGACGAAGTTCCACCAGATCAGCCGCTCGCCCACCGGTTCGCCGCCCAGGACCATGACGCTGGACGGGCGGATCGCCTTGATGGTCGGCTCTGCGTTCGGCTCCAGCACGACCATCTGCCCCTCGTGGAAGGTCCGGTCCCCTACTTCGATCTCGCCCTTGGCAACATAGAGGGCGCGCTCGGAATAACCGCCCGACCCGACGAAGCTTTTGCCCGGCGGCGGCGCGGTGCGCACGCCCTCGGCCAGTTCCCAGTGGATATAGAACAGGGGTGAGGAGGTCTTCACCGCTGCCCTGGCCCCATAGGCCTCGCCGGCCACCAGCCGCGCGAACAGACCGTTGTTGTCATAGGCGGGCTGGTCGGCCTCGCCGTGGTGATGGAAGCTGGGATCGACCTCCTCGGCCTCATCGGGCAGGGCGATCCAGGCCTGCATGCCGTGCATGGGGCCGCCGGTCGCCTTCTTCAGCGGATCGGTGCGCTCGGAATGGACGATGCCCTTGCCCGCCGTCATCCAGTTGACCTCGCCCGGACGGATGGCCTGGGTCGCGCCGGTATTGTCCCGGTGCATGATCTCGCCCTCGAACAGATAGGTCAGGGTCGACAGGCCGATATGCGGATGCGGCCGCACATTGATGGCATCGGAGCCCGGAGCGAACTCCGCTGGCCCCATCTGGTCCAGAAAGATGAAGGGACCGACCATGCGGCGGCTGTGGAAGGGCAGGACCCGCCCGACCTCGAACCCGCCCAGATCCTTGCGCCGTGCGTCGATCACCATCTCGATCATGTCGAATCCTCATCGGGCCTGTTCGCCCCGACTTTCGCTCCGATGCAACGACGGCGCAATCGGCAGCGTTCGATAGAACGGCCACGGAGGACGTCATGATCCGAAAATCCACCTTGCTCGCCTGTGTTCTTGCCCTGACAGGTCTGGAAACCACCTCGGCACAGGTTGCCGATCGTCCGTTCGTATCGACTGCGACGGATGCCTATGCCGCGCCGGAAGAGGCCTATGTCGCCATCCGTCCGATGATCGCCGACATGCAGCGGGTGGTGACGCCAGACGGTATCCAGACGCTCGAGCGGGTCGAACTGGGCGGGATCGAACAGTGGATCGCCGTCCGCGGAACCGATATCGACAATCCGATCCTGGTCTATGTGCATGGCGGACCGGGTGCGATCGAGCTGGGTCGAAGCTGGCCTTGGCAACGCGCCGTCGAGGACTATTTCACCGTCGTGCAGTGGGACCAGCGCGGGGCCGGCAAGACGGCGCGACTGAACGGCGTAGAGGCCACACGTCCGACGCTGACCCGCGCGCGAATGGCGGACGATCTGGTCGAGCTGATCGACCTGCTCCAGGCTCGATACGGCGATCGCAAGCTGGTCGTGCTGGGGCACTCCTGGGGGAATGTGATCGCTTTGGACGCGGCGATGAAACGGCCGGACGCCATCGCAGCCTACGTCGGCCTGTCGCCCCTGCTGAGCTGGGAGGCGAACGAGCGGGCGGGCTACGAGCGGTTGCTGGAGATCGCGCGGGAACGCGGCGACGCTGCGGCTCTGGCGGAGCTGGAGGCGATGGCTCCCTATCCCGGAGATGGGGCCCTGACGTCCGAGCGGTTGGCCGCGCAACGGGCCTGGGTGCAGCGTTATGGTGGTCTGGCGGCCTATCGCGACTTCTTCCTGAAGGCTGCGCGGCTGTCGCCGGACTATGACCTGACGGACCGTCAGGCGATCGATGCGGGTGGGCTGGCATCGGTCGAGACCCTGTTGCCGGAACTGGCCCAGGTCGATTTCAGCGTTCTTGACCACACTTCATTTCCAGTCCTGATGTTCGTCGGTCGGCATGACATCACGACGCCGCCGGAGGTGACTGAGGCCTGGCTGAACGCATTGGACGCGCCCTCGAAAAGATTGGTCTGGTTCGAGCATTCCGCTCACCTGGCCCCGCACGAGGAACCGGGCCGGTTCCTGATGGCTCTGGTTGAACACGTCCGGCCCTTGGCAGAGCCTGACCGCTAGCCCCCGCCAACGGTGCGGACTTGATAGTCGTTCTCAATGTCCCTGCTGGAAACGTGGATACATGGACGCGCCCGACTGGCGTCGCTATATCCGCAACTGCCGCAGCAGGCGTTCGCCGCGCGCGTCGGGGACCTGTGCGCCCCGCCGTCGACCGCGCGAACGTGCAACCGGATCCTCGGGCGGCCTTACAAGAGGACTATCCCATGCCGTCGAACGACAGCCTCAAGACCCGTCAGGACCTTTCCGTCGGGCGCAAGAAATACGCCTACTACAGCCTGCCCGCCGCCGAAGAGGCCGGTCTGGCCGGGATTTCCCGTCTGCCCCGCTCCATGAAGGTGCTGCTGGAGAACCTGCTGCGCAACGAGGACGGCGTGTCCGTCACCGAGGCCGATCTGAAGGCCGTCGCCGCCTGGATCGACAACAAGGGTTCGGTCGAGCACGAGATCGCCTTCCGCCCCGCCCGCGTGCTGATGCAGGACTTCACCGGCGTTCCCGCCGTGGTCGATCTGGCCGCCATGCGTGACGCTATGGCCAAGCTGGGGGCCGACGCCGCCAAGATCAACCCGCTGGTGCCCGTCGATCTGGTGATCGACCACTCTGTCATGGTCGACCATTTCGGCACGGCCGGAGCCTTCAACCAGAACGTCGAGCGCGAGTATGAGCGCAACATCGAGCGCTACAACTTCCTGCGCTGGGGCTCGTCCGCCTTCAACAACTTCCGCGTCGTGCCCCCCGGCACCGGCATCTGCCACCAGGTGAACCTGGAGAACCTGGCCCAGACCGTCTGGACCCTGGACGAGGGCAAGAAGACCGTCGCCTATCCCGACACGGTCGTCGGCACCGACAGCCACACCACCATGATCAACGGCCTGGCCGTTTTGGGCTGGGGCGTCGGCGGCATCGAGGCCGAGGCGGCCATGCTGGGCCAGCCGATCCCGATGCTGATCCCGGAAGTCATCGGCTTCCGCCTGACCGGCGCAATGACCGAGGGCACGACGGCCACCGATCTGGTCCTGACCGTCACCCAGATGCTGCGCAAGAAGGGCGTGGTCGGCAAGTTCGTCGAATTCTTTGGCCCGGCCGTCAGCGGCCTGACTATCGAGGATCAGGCGACCATCGCCAACATGGCCCCGGAATACGGCGCCACCTGCGGCTTCTTCCCGGTCAGCCGCGCCACCATCGACTATCTGACCGCTACGGGCCGCGACAAGGTGCGTGTCGCCCTGGTCGAGGCCTATGCCAAGGCCCAAGGCCTGTGGATCGACGAAACCTCGGAAGACCCCGTCTTCACCGATGTGCTGGAACTGGACATCTCCACCGTCGTGCCGTCGCTGGCCGGACCCAAGCGTCCGCAGGACAAGGTTGCCCTGGACGTCGCCGCGCCGTCGTTCGAGACGGCCCTGACCGACGTGTTCAGCCGTGCGGTCGACGCGCCCCGCTACGCTGTCGAGGGCCAGAAGTTCGACGTGGGTGACGGCGACGTGGTCATCGCGGCCATCACCTCCTGCACCAACACGTCCAACCCCTCGGTTCTGATCGCCGCCGGTCTGGTGGCGCGCAAGGCCAACGCCTTGGGTCTGAAGACCAAGCCGTGGGTCAAGACCTCGCTGGCCCCGGGATCGCAGGTCGTCACCGACTATCTGACCGACGCCGGCCTGCAGAAGGATCTGGATGCCCTCGGCTTCAACCTGGTCGGCTATGGCTGCACCACCTGCATCGGCAACTCGGGACCGCTCGATCCGGCGATCTCCAGGACGATCAACGACAACGGCATCGTCGCCACCTCGGTTCTGTCGGGCAACCGCAACTTCGAGGGCCGGGTGAACCCCGACGTCCAGGCCAACTATCTGGCCTCGCCGCCGCTGGTCGTGGCCTATGCCATCGCCGGCTCGATGCGCATCGACATCACCACCCAGCCGATCGGTCAGGACAAGAAGGGCAAGGACGTCTTCCTGAAGGATATCTGGCCGACCTCGGAAGAGATCGCCGCCATCCAGAAGAAGTCGGTCACCCCGGCCATGTTCGCCAAACGCTACAAGGACGTCTTCAAGGGCGACAAGCACTGGCAGGCCATCAAGATCGAGGGCGGCCAGACCTATGAGTGGGAAGACAGCTCCACCTATGTCGCCAATCCCCCGTATTTCGAGGGCCTGTCGATGGAGCCGACGCCGGTCACCGACATCGTCGAGGGCCGCGTGCTGGCCATCTTCGGCGACAGCATCACCACCGACCACATCAGCCCCGCCGGTTCGATCAAGAAGACCTCGCCCGCCGGTGTCTATCTCACCAACCGCGGCGTCGATGCCCTGGACTTCAACAGCTACGGCGCGCGCCGGGGCCACCACGAAGTCATGATGCGCGGCACCTTCGCCAACATCCGCATCCGCAACAAGATCACGCCGGACATCGAGGGTGGTGTGACCAAACACTTCCCGTCGGGCGACACCATGTCGATCTACGACGCGGCCATGCGCTACCAGTCCGAGGGCCGTCCGCTGGTCGTCTTCGCGGGCAAGGAATACGGCACCGGCTCATCGCGTGACTGGGCCGCCAAGGGCACGCGCCTGCTGGGCGTCCGAGCCGTCCTGGCCGAAAGCTACGAACGTATCCACCGCTCCAACCTGATCGGAATGGGCGTGGTGCCACTGCAGTTCAAGGCTGACGGCTGGCAGAAGCTGGGCCTGACGGGCGAAGAGATCGTGACGATCCGTGGCCTGTCCGACATCAACACCGGTCGCCTGCGTCCGCGCCAGGACATCTGGGTCGAGCTGTTCCGCCCGTCGGACGGCAAGATGGCCCGCTTCCCGGTCCGCTGCCGCATCGATAACCAGACCGAGCTGGACTACTTCAAGGCCGGCGGCGTGATGCCCTACGTGCTGCGCAATCTGGCGGGTGGAGAGCAGCCGACCCCCGCCAACGACGAAGCCGCGGTGATTGCGGCGGAATAGGCCTCGCGCCGCAGGGCGTACATCGACACGACGAAACGGCCGCTGGAGCGATCCAGCGGCCGTTTTCTTTTGGCGGTTTGACGACGGACCAGCGACTGCAGCCGCAGTCGCGCATGGCGCGACCGTTTCTGACGCGTGAGCATGCCAGAATGGTCTTCGGTCTTTGACAGGTCTGAAAAACCCGGTGCTTCCAAGTGGACTGAATGGACTGAGTGGACTCTGTTTTCAGTTCGCCGTCCGTCCTACTGCCCGAAGACCTCGACCCCGATCTGACCTTCGGTCGTCAGCCAGGCCCGCTTCATGCCCTGGCTGTTGAACGGCGCGGCGATGGTGCCGTCGCGGTCCAGGGCGATCAGCCCGCCGTCGCCGCCCATGCCGCCGATCTGGTCGATGATGCTCTGTGTCGCCTCGGCCAGCGACTGTCCGGCCTCGACGCGCCAGCCGACCTGGGCGGCGGCGGCGACGCGGATGAAATACTCGCCCTGACCGGTGCAGGAGGTGGCGGTCCGCTCGTCGGCCCAGGTGCCCGCCGCCGGAATGGGGGTATCCCCGACCCGGCCCGGCATTTTGCCGAAGACACCCGCCGTCGAGGTCGCCGCCGCCAGCCGCCCCTGATGGTCCAGCACGCAGCAGCCGACCGTGCCATGGCTCAGCGTGCCCGGCGGATGATTGTCCTCACCCTGACCGGCCCGGGTGAACCAGGCCGCCTCGTCCCCGATCGGCTCCAGCCCCTGATCATGCGCAAACAGGGCCGCGCCTTCCCCTGCCAGCATGACGTGGGGTGTCCGATCCATCACCGCCCGGGCGGCCACGACCGGATTGCGGAACCCTTGCAGCGCCGCCACCGAACCCGCCTTGCGGGTCGCGCCGTCCATCAGGCTGGCATCCAGCTCATAGGCCCCCGCCAGATTGGGCGAGGCCCCGCGCCCGGCGACATAGAGGCCCGAGTCCTCCAGCATCACCACAGCGTCGACCGCCACGTCCAGCGCACTGGCTCCCGCGTCCAGCCGCGCCTTCATCGCCTCCACGACCTGGCGCATATGCACGACCTCGGCGTCATAGTTGCGCTCGCGCCGCGCGCCTGCGCCGCCGTGTAGAATGAGGGCCGGGGCGATCATTGGGGTTTCCTCGAGTGCGGCCGCTGGTTAACGTTGCATCGGTCATGGGCGCAAGTCGCGCCGAGGGTTTTTGGGGCGGTCGAGCCGAATGTTGAAAGACAAAATCAAGATCGATCCTGCCCTGGATCCGCGTGTCCTGACCAAAGCGTTCCAAAGTTTCGGCCGTTTGCATATTCCCGGCTTTCTGACTGAAGCATCGGCCTTTCATATCCATGATGTCCTCACAGCTGACAGCCAGTGGGTTTGCTCGACCATGGGCGGGGGCACGGTCGTGGATGTCCCCGTCGAAATGCTCGAGGCCCTATCAGGGCAGGCGTATTCAGAGTTCGTAGCTCGTGCCCATGCCGAGGCGGCGAACGGTTTTCACTATATGTATGATACGATCCGGCTGATCGGACCCGCAGCGACACGAGCGAAAGAGCTTGAAGCTTATACTCCGTTGTTGGATTTCCTGCGGGGGCCGGCCTTCCTTGATTTTGTCTGCAAGTTAACCGGAGACACCCGGCCAGCGCTGGTTGATGCGCAGGCGACCCGGTACCTTCCCGGCCACTATCTGACTCAACACGACGATCTGAATCCGAAGTATGGACGACTGTATGCCTATGTCCTCAATCTCACCCCTCAATGGCGTGCGGACTGGGGCGGCCTCCTGAACTTTATCGATGAGGACGGCCATGTCGCAGAGGCCTACGCGCCAGCCTTCAATGCCTTGAATATATTCAGGGTGCCCCAGCCACATTCGGTTGGTTTCGTTGCCCCATTCGCTCGTGGCGCTCGCCTGTCGATTACCGGCTGGATCCACGACACCACACTTGCTCGTCCTTTCTGAGAAAGAAGACTGACCGATGCGCGCAGTCCTGTCCAAGGCCCCCGGCGGCCCCGAAACCCTGGTCGTCGAAGAGGTCATGGATCCGCGCCCGATGAAGGGCGAGGTGGTCATCGATGTGAAGGCCGTGGGCATCAACTTCCCCGACACCCTGATCATCGAGGACCGCTACCAGTTCAAGCCGCAACGCCCCTTCTCGCCCGGTGGCGAAGTCGCGGGCGTCGTCGAGGCCGTGGGCGAGGGCGTGACCTCGGTGCGCAAGGGCGACCGCGTCATCGCCGTGCCCGGCTGGGGCGGTCTGGTCGAGCGGCTGGCCGTACCTGCGACCAGCGTCATCAAGATCCCCGACGGCATGGACTTCCCCACCGCCGCCGCCCTGATCATGACCTATGGTACCAGCTATTATGCGCTGAAGGACCGGGCCCAGCTGAAGGCGGGCGAGAGCCTGCTCGTGCTGGGGGCCGCTGGCGGGGTCGGGATCGCCGCCGTCGAACTGGGCAAGGCCATGGGGGCCCGCGTCGTCGCCGCCGCCTCGACCAACGACAAGGTCCAGTTCGCGCTGGAGGCCGGGGCCGACAACGGCCTGATCTATCCGTCCGGCAAGATGGACAAGGCGGCCCAGAAAGAACTGTCGGGCGAGCTGAAGCTGGCCTCGGGCCGCGACGGGCCGGACGTCGTCTATGACGGGGTCGGCGGCGACTATTGCGAGCCCGCCCTGCGGTCGATGGACTGGAATGGGCGGTATCTGGTCGTCGGCTTCCCGGCCGGCATTCCGTCACTGCCGTTGAACCTGACCCTGCTGAAGTCGGTGTCCGTGATCGGGGTGTTCTGGGGAGCCGCCGTGGCCCGCGACCCGGCCGGACACTCCGCCAACATGACCGACCTGTTCAAATTCTGGAGCGAGGGGAAGATCAAGCCGCGCATCAGCCGCACCTATCCGCTGGAGCGCGCGCATGAGGCCATTCAGGCCCTGGGCGACCGCTCGGTGATGGGCAAGGTCGTGGTGACGGTCGACGCCTGATGTCTGAGTTGGCGCTCTCACCGTCGCTGGATGTCGCGGCTCTGAATGCAGCCTTCAAGGTGCATCGTCGCCTGCACATTCCCGATGTCCTGACGCCCGACAGCGCGAAGGCCCTGACGGCGGCGATGGAGGCCTATGACGGCTGGCGAGTTACGGTGGACGCGGGCGGCGAACGGTTCGAGCTCCCGCTGAGCGCCGGTCGCGCCGCCGAGCCGGGCAAGCAGAGCTGGATCGACCAGGCCGCTCTGAACGGGGCCGACGCCGGTATGCAGTATATCTTCGACACCCGCCGCATCACGGTCGAGGGGGTGGGTGATGATGTTCAGGATGCCGTGGCGGCCGTGCCTGCCTTTCTGAACAGCCCGGCCTTCATCGCCTTCGTGCGTGGGGTGACCGGCGACGACCGGATCGACTTCGCCGATGCCCAGGCCACACGCTATCGGCCCGGTCACGTCCTGACCGGCCACAACGACGACGCCGACGGCAAGAATCGGTTGTATGCCTATGTGCTGAACCTGACCCGCGACTGGCGCGTGGACTGGGGCGGCGCGTTGATCTTTCCGGATGCCGACGGCCAGATCGAACAGGGCTTCGTGCCGCGCTTCAACGCCCTGAATATCTTCGCTGTGCCGATGGACCATTCGGTAACACAGGTCGCCAGTTTCGCCGGTGCCGGCCGCTTGTCGATCACCGGCTGGCTGCGCAGCCACACTGCGATCTGACGGCAGACCGACGCCCGAAACGCCCTAGCGGGTGGGCGTCACATCGCCCGTCCGGGCGAGCGTGCCTGCGAACTGTCCGGCCCAAGCGGGGGCCAGCAAGGTTTGGAAAGTCGAGGCGGGCAGGGCGACCTCATAGGCCCCGTCGGAATAGGGGCCGATCTGGTACGGGCCGACCAGGAAAATCAGCCCGGCCGCCTTGCCCGGCTCGGAGCCTCGCGCCAGCACGAAAGGGGTCGCCGCCGCTCGGGGGCAGGACCAGTCCGACCCGGTCAGGGTCACCGGTGCGCTGTCCGGTGAGCGCGCCTTCTTGGCGGTGTTGAGGGCCGCGCAAAGCGCTCGGTCCAGCGCCGTCATGTCGGCCCCGGCGCGGAACAGGGCGGTGCCCCGCACCTCGGCTTTCGCCGTCTTGTCCCAAAGGATGCCTGTCGTGATCGTATTGGGGTGCGCCCCGCCCGAATAGTCGAAGTCCACCCGCTTGAGGCTGAGCAGGCCGGTCGTCTCGCCTGCGGCGGTCACGGCGATGGTCTTCTCATAGGCCGGGCGCTGTTCGTCGAAACCGGCCTCGGCCTGCTCGCCCTGAGCGCCCTCGACGAACTGGCGCAGGGTCTGAACCTCCTTGGCGTAAAGGGCGGCATGGAGCTGCGGCTGGGCCTTGATCGCTTCCGGCAAGGTCAGCTTGACCTTGGCGAAGGGTGTGTCGCTGTCGAAACTCATGGGCGCAGCTGCGGTGGAGGGGGCCACGACCGGTGCGGCGCCCGGGGCCGATGCGTCCGGCGCAGTCTCGCGGTCGCGGTTGCAGGCGGCCATCGTGGCGGCGACGGCGGCGGTCAGGATCAGGGCGCGGACGGTCTTCATGGGGCAACTCCTTGCAGGGGCCATAGGACACCCAGAATAATGGCGATCAACAGGACGAACCCGGCCTCGCGATTGGATCGGAACAAACGAAGCGCCAAAGCGCCGTCGTCGCTGCGCACCCGCCACGTCTGCCATGCCAGATGGAGCGCATAGGCGGCCAACCCGATCCAGAACAGCGGCCCGAGGCCTGCGAAGGCCCCTGCTAATCCGGCGAAGACGACGGCCAGAACATAGAAGACGCCGACACCCCTTTGGACATTGCCGCCCAGCCGCCGAGCCGAGGACTTCACCCCGACCATGGCGTCGTCCTCGATGTCTTGCAGGGCGTAAATGGTGTCGTAGCCGAGGGTCCAGAATACGCCGCCGAGGTAGAGGAGGAGGGCGGGGATCAGCAATGCAATGATCGGGTGGATGGGCACGGAAACAGCGAGCGGGACCGGCCATAGCGTTATCCAGACGTTCGCCGCCGCAAATCCCATCAGCGCCCCCCAATTGAAGGTCAAACCCAGCCAGGCCTGGGGCCACCAGGTGATGCGCTTCATGAAGGGGTAGGCCGCTACCAATGCCAGGGACCCGACTCCAAGCAGAATGGCCGTGAGGTTCAGGGTCAGAAGGATCAGCAGGCTGATCAGGCTGCAACCGATCACGAAGGCCCAGGCCTGTCTGACGCTGATCTGGCCGGACGGGATCGGCCGTAGCGCTGTCCGCGCCACCCGGGCGTCGATGTCGCGGTCGACGATGTCGTTGAATGCGCAGCCTGCCGCCCGCATCAGACAGGCCCCAATGGCGAAGCCCACGACCAGCCAGGCGTCATACCAGTCCGGCGTCTTGCGATATTGGCCCAGGGCCAGCGCGATCCCCTGCCACCCCGGCAGCAGCAGCAACCAGATGCCGATCGGTCGGTCGAACCGCCCAAGCTTCAGCCACGGCTTCAACCCCTCCGGCGCATGGCGATCCACCCAGTTCGAACCGGCGTCGGGGAGGGGGGTGGACGTCATGGCCAGCGTCTACTCCCGCTCTGCCTTGAGTGGACGCGACAGCAGGTCCTCGATGACCCGGTCGACCGTGGTCTCGCCGTTCAGTAGTGCCGCGACGGCCAGAGAAATGGGCATGTCGACGCCCGTCTTGGCCGCCAGTTCGCGCACGGCGGGCGCGCTCTCATAGCCCTCGGCTACGGACCGCTTGCCGGCGAGCGCCTGTTCCACCGTCTGTCCCTGACCAAGGGCGAGACCAAGGCTCATATTGCGCGACTGGGGGCTGGAGCAGGTCAGGACCAGGTCGCCCAGCCCGCACAGGCCCGCCACCGTCTCGGCCTGACCACCCAGGGCCACGCCCAGACGGGTCATTTCGGCAAAGCCGCGCGTGATCAGAGCCGCGTGGGCGCTGCGGCCCAGACCCCGGCCCTCCACGATGCCGCAGGCGATGGCCAGGACGTTCTTGATCGCCCCGCCGACCTCGGCCCCGATCAGGTCGGTGGCCAGATAGGGGCGAAAGGCCGGGGCCGACAGAGTCTCCATCAGCTGCTCGCCCAAGACTTCGTCGGCACAGGCCAGGGTGACCGCACTGGGCAGGCCGCGCGCGACCTCGCCTGCGAAACTTGGCCCGGACAGGACGGCGGCGGGCGCATCCGGCAAGGTCTCGGCCAGCACGTCGGTCATCAGCTTCAGCGAGCCGCGCTCGATGCCCTTGGAGCACAGGACGACGGGTACGCCGCGCCTGTGGAAGGCTGCGAAGGCTGCGAGGGTCGATCGCATGTGCTGGGCAGGAGGCACGGCCAGTATCAGGTCGCAGTGCGCCAAATCAGACAGTTCGGTGGTCACCGCCACGTGGTCGTCGAGCGTAATGCCGGGCAGAAAGGCCTCGTTGACGCGCCGTTCGCGAATGCTCTCGACGACGTCCGGCTCGCGCGCCTGCAGCAGCACACCCAGACCAGCCGAGCCGGCGACCTGTGCCAGAGCCGTGCCCCAGGCCCCTGCGCCGATCACCCCTGCGGTGCGAAATTCCATGCCCATCCCCTAAGCCTTGGCCCCTTTGCGGCCCGGCGCGTGCGTCGGGGCGGTCAGGGCGCTGTGTTCGTCCAGCGGCCAGCGTGGCCGGGCGGCGGTGTCGATGTCGGACACCAGACTCAGCCGCAACCGCTCTGCCCCCGCCAGCGCGATCATCGCCGCATTGTCGGTACAATAGGCCATAGGCGGGGCCAGGAAGGCAAAGCCGTTCTTGGCCGCCGTGGCTTCCAGCGTCGCGCGGATCGTCGTGTTCGCGGCGACGCCCCCGGCCACTACAAATAGAGGTGGCCCTACCGCCTCGGCCGTGGGGCGAGGCTGCGTGAGGGCGATGGCGATATCATGGGTCGCATAATCCTTCATTGCCCGGTCGGCCCGCTCGCTGAGCTGACGGGCAATGGCGGTCTGGACGGCAGCAGCCAGGTCGGCCTTGTCCTGATCGGTTTCGCAGGTCTGGGCCAGGCGCGAGGCGGCGGTCTTCAGTCCCGAGAAGGAGAAGTCGCAGTCCTTGCGGCCCAGCAGGGCTCGCGGCAGGTCGAAGCGCGAACCGTCGCCCGATGCCGCCAGTTTCTCCAGCGCCGGACCGCCGGGATAGCCGAGGCCCAAAGCCTTGGCGATCTTGTCGAAGGCCTCGCCCGCCGCATCGTCGATGGTGGTGCCCAGCCGGGTCATGTCGCCGATCCCGCGCACGTCCAGCAGCTGACAGTGCCCGCCGGAGACCAGCAGCAGCAGGAAGGGATAATCGACCGGCTGGCCCAGGCGCGCGGAGACGGCATGCCCCTCCAGATGGTTGACCGCAATCAGTGGCAGGTCGCGGGCCAGAGCGACCGCCTTGCCGAATCCCAGCCCCACCATGACGCCTCCGACCAGGCCCGGTCCGGCGGTGGCGGCCACGCCGTCCAGCGCCTCATAACCCAGACCCGCCTCGGCCATTGCACGGCGGACGACGCCGTCGATCATTTCCACATGGCTGCGGGCCGCGATCTCGGGCACCACGCCGCCGAAGGCCGCGTGGTCGTCGATCTGGCTGTGGACCACTGATGACAGGACTGTGGCGCTGCCGTCGGGAGCCAGGCGCACGACCGAGGCGGCGGTCTCGTCGCAGCTGGTTTCAAGGCCCAGGACCGTGAGCGTGCGAGCCAAGGCGGGGGGCAGCGACGTCGCGTCGGTTGCCCGGCCTGCCTCGCTGCTATAGTCCGCGCCGATACTCATGGGGTCGAGGTAGCGACCTCGTCCCGCTTCCGCAACGGTTCCCGTCACCCGCATGACCCCTCTTGTCCGCATCGGCACGCGTCGCTCCAAACTGGCCCTGACCCAGTCGGGCATGATGCAGCGCGCCATCGGACGCGCCCTGGGTGTGCCGGAGGCGGATATCGAGGCGGCGGTACCCTTGGTCGAGATCGTGACCACCGGCGACCGGGTGCAGGATCGCCGTCTGATGGACATCGGCGGCAAGGCCCTGTTCACCAAGGAGATCGAGGAGGCGCTGCTGGACGGGCGCGTCGACGTCGCCGTCCATTCGATGAAGGACATGCCGGCGGATCAGCCGCCGGGCCTTTGCATCGCCGCCGTGCCGGCGCGAGAGGATGCGCGCGACGCCTTCATCAGTGATCTGGTCCCCAGTTTCGACGAACTGCCCATGGGCGCGCGGCTTGGTACGGCCTCCCTGCGGCGGCAGGCCCAGGCGCTGGCCTTGCGACCGGATCTGCAGATCGAGATGCTGCGTGGCAATGTGGATACCCGGCTGAGGCGGCTGGCCGACGGCGAGTTCGACGCCATCCTTCTGGCCACGGCGGGGCTGAACCGGCTGGGGTTCGAGGGCGTCATCCGCGAGCGGCTGTCGCTGGATACCTTCCTGCCCGCACCGGGGCAGGGGGCGCTGGCCCTGCAAACGCGGGTTGAGGATTTGGGCGCGGCCTGGGTTGCGGCGCTGAACGACCCCATGACGGCCCTGGCCATCGAAGCCGAGCGCGGCGCGATGACCGCTCTGGAAGGCTCGTGCCGCACTGCGGTGGGTGCGCACGCCGAGATAGCGGACGGGCGGCTGCTGCTCACGACGGAAATGCTGGCCCCCGACGGTTCGGCCCGCTGGCGGCGCGGCGGCGAGATGTTCGAGATCGAGGCGGAGGATGCAGGCCCGCAGGCGCGCGCGCTGGGCCTTCGTCTGGGAGCCGAGGTTCATGCGCTGGCGGGCGATCAGAGGGTGGACCTCTGACCGGCCCTTCCCTCGTCTGGGTCACCCGCGCCGAGCCGGGCGCGTCGCGCACAGCCGGGCGGTTGAGGGAGACGGGCTGGACACCGGTTGTCTGTCCGCTGCTTGCCATCCGCCCACTTCCGCAGCCTGCGCCCGATCTGGATGAGTGCGCGGCCATCGCCTTCACCAGCATCAATGGCGTAGCAGCCTTCGCCGCATTAACCCCCAGACGCGACCGCCGGGTATTGACCGTGGGTGATGCGACGGCCGGGGCGGCGCGCGACGCTGGGTTTGCGGATGTTGTTTCGGCCAATGGCTCCGTCAGCGATCTTGTGAATCTGGTGTCGCGGGCAATGCACCCTCACGAGCGGCTACTGGCCGCAGTGGCAAGGGAACCGGTGGCCGATCTTGCGAGATTGCTGACCGGCCGTGTCCGGGTCGAGACCGTGTCGGTCTATGAGGCGGTCGAGACCGGGGCTGATGCGCCCGAGAAAATAGACGCCATAATGATCCATTCGCCCCGCGCGGCGGTGGCATTGGCCGCTCTGGGACCGCAGGCGTTCGAACGACGGCTGATCGTGGCCATTTCGGAGCAGGCGGCCGTCCCCCTGAACAACCTGTCGGCCGTCGATCTGCGCATCGCAGACCACCCCAGCGAAACGGGGATGCTGGAGGCGCTTGGCAAGCCCGCGCCCGGCGTATAAAGAGCGCCTCTCTCGCGCGAGCCGGTTCCCGTCCGCGCCGGGCCGCTTTAGCTCAGCTGGTAGAGCACATCATTCGTAATGATGGGGTCAGGTGTTCGAGTCACCTAAGCGGCACCACTCTTTCAAGGGCACTTCACAGAGAAATACCAAGGCTAAGGCTCGCGCCTCCTCGGCAGTTTCTGCAGATGTCTTGTCCGCGAGACGTCGCGCGACAAGACGATTAACGCTGTGACTGGAAACGTCAGGAAGGGCTAGTCACAGTCTGGCTTGAAGCGCTCATCACCGTTCAAGTTGCAGACACCCTCGATGCAGTCGATCAGGTTGCTGGGGAAGCTGTTGGTGCTGTGGTCATAGACCTTGAACCAGCCGCCGTCGTCCCAGACAGCGGTCGGCATGCCGAAGCGTTTCGCGTGAACGGCGTCAAAACGGGCATACCACTTGCGGATGTTGTTGCAGTCCATGGTGTCGTAACGGCTGCCCCATCCCACACCCCATTCGCCGATGAAGACGGGCATGCCGCCGCCTGTCGTCGAGGCCCAGTCGGCCATGACCTGCATTGGTGAGGCGATGTCATAATCGGTCCACGGATCGGCGTAGTCGCCCTGGTTGTCGCCGCTGAATTCCCAGGGGCTGTAGTGATGGAAGGTCGCCATGACATAGGGGTCGCGGGCACCGCCGACGGCGTCCAGATTGGGCCATGTCAAAGCCATCTCGTGCGCGCCGAACCACTGATTGCCGCCGATGATGACGATGCGGGCCGGGTCGTCCTGGCGGATGAGGGCATAGGCACGGCCTGTCATCTCACGCAGGGTCGCGGGCAGCATGGGCTCTTTGTTGGAGAGGTGCGGCTCGTTGAGGATCTCGAACATCAGCCGACCATCCCGGTCGCCGAAAAGGTCGCTGATATCGGTCCACAACTGGGCGAGAACGGCTGCGTCACCCGAATCCTTCAGCCGGCTTTCGTGGTGGGCGTTGATCACGACATGCAGCCCCGGCCGAGCGAGGGCGTAATCGATCACGGCGGTCAGTTCCGCCAGACGTGGCGATGAGCGGTCGATCCGGCCGGTCTCGGGGTTCGCCAGGGTCGTGCCGCCGACATCCTCCGTCCAGGTCACGGGGATGCGGACCGTTCGAAAGCCCCGTGCATAATAGGCGTCGATCTTGGGCCGGGCAACAGCCAGCGTCGGCGGGTGCTGGGTGTTGTCGAACATCTGACCCAGGTTGAAACCCTTGCCCATGGCCTCTGACGCCTGGCGGGCTGTGGGGCGATCGGAAGCCGCTGCGGTGGTGTTCGGCGAGGCGCACAGCAGCAGGATTGTCAGCAGCATCGCCAGGGATGGCCACCGCTTGAAAACAACCGACATGAGACCCTCCTGGCCGCGCCCGTGGCGCAGAGCAACAGGATGACAGCGCTGTCGTCAATCGCTCCCCGCTGACGACGCGAACACATCTGGTATCAGCGGACCCGCCGTACGCCCAGAACAGCGAGGCCGCCCAGCATGGCGAGCACGGCGGCGGTGGCCATCAACTGTGGCCAGGCCTGCCGCTCCTGCCCCAGGGCGACCAGGGCCACGACCGGGGCCAGGATGGCGGGCAGGGTGTTGGTCAGGTTCATGATCCCCAGATCGCGAGCCGTGTCCTGACGCGACGGCAAAACCTGGGCGACCAGGGCGGCGTCGACGGTCGTGTAAAGACCGAAGCCTATGCCATACAGCCCATAGCCGATCAGGGGCCCGGGCCAGCCAGGCCAGACGGCGAAGACGATCAGGCCACATGCCATAAATCCGGCGGCCAGCAGGATGAAGGCCTTGCGCTGGTTCAGCCGGTCCGAAGCCAGACCGCCCAGAAACCCCGACACCAGGATCAGGATCGTGGACAGGGTGATCAACCGGGCCAGGCCGCTCTCGACTGTGGTTCCCGGGAACTGTTCGGCATAGCGCGCGTGGTCGGCCAGATAGAACAGCATATAGGCGTTCACCACGCTGGCCGCGATCTGCAGGCAGAAGCGCGACAGCCAGGCAAAGCCGAAATCTGGCGACAGTTGAAGTCTGGTCGTCGCCCGGCGTGCGGCCAGGCGCAGATGCGGCGCATCCCTATGGGTCAGGAGGAAGGGCAGCAGGCAGGCGGTGACCAGCAGGCCCATCAAACCCATCCGGGCCGTTGTATCGGCGAGAATAGGGTGGGTGATCAGAACGCCGCTGGCTGCACCCAGCGGCGCGCCCAAACCCAGAAACGCAGCGACGCGGCCTTTCTGCCCGTCCGGTACGTGGTCTGCGAGGACGGCGTTCAAAGGTGCGAACAGCATGTTGAAGGCCAGCTGAAATACGACAATGCCCGCCACGAGCGACGCCGGGGCAGACGCTGTGGCGATCAGGCCATAGGAGAGCATCACGCCGATCAGCCCCCCTGCGATCCAGGGACGGCGGCGTCCCATCGGGTGGTGCGTCCGGTCGCTGGCCCAGCCGACGGCCAGATTGCTGATACTGGCCACCACGGCCCCCAGCAGGGTGACCAGGCTCAGCAGGCCGATCTTGTCCATCGGGGCCAGGGCCTGAGCCTGCAAGGGCACCAGCAGGCTGAGCAGGGGCACGAAGGCGATGAAGGCCCCGACATAGGCCAGTGTCAGGGTGGCAATGAAGCCCGGGCCGACAAGCGGCGAGGGTGCGGCTGCAAGGTCAGAAACAGCCTTCATGTCGCGACTTTGGCCAAACTCGTTTTAAGGCGCGAGCGAAATCTTGCGCGACCTGCGCCAATCGCCGCATACAAAGATGAACGGCGGTCCGGTGGCCCGTCAGGGGAGGCGACCGCCACGATGACCGCGACGATCTATGATGTCGCCGCCCTTGCCGGCGTGTCGATCAAGTCCGTCTCCCGCGTCCTGAACGGCGGGCCCAATGTCAGCCCCGCGCTGGCGGCCAAGGTCCGGGCGGCGGTCGAGAGCCTGGATTATCGACCTAGCCTGTCCGCGCGCACCCTCGCCGGGGCGTCGTCCTATCTGATCGCAGCCTTCGTCGATGCGGAGCTGACACTGGAGCATTGGCGCAGCGGTCGCGGCAACGACTACCTCAGCCGACTGGAATATGGCGCGTTGGTCGAGTGTCGGCGGGCCGGGTATCACCTGCTGGTTGAGCTGGTGGACTATGGCTCGCTGAGCCTTGAGGCCAATCTGCTGTCTCTACTGCGGTCGTTGCGGCCGGACGGCGTGTTGCTGACACCGCCCAATTCCGACGATCCCAGAGTGCTGGATGTGCTGGAGCGCAACGGGACGCCTTTCGTGCGACTGGGGGCGGAGGCTCATCTGGATCGCGGTATGCGGGTCTTCATGGACGACCGCCAGGCGGCTTTCGATATGACGGCGCATCTGATCGCCGGTGGGCACAGCCGGATCGGCTTCATCTCCGGGCCCGGCAGCTATGCCGCCAGCCGCGCCCGGCGCGACGGCTTTCAGGCGGCGATGGCCGAACACGGGCTTCCTGTCGACAAGGCGCTGGTGGCCGAGGGCGACTTCACCTTCGAAGCGGGGCGACAGGCGGGAGCCACTCTGCTGAGTGCGAAGGATCGACCGACCGCAATCTTCGCGTCCAACGACGACATGGCTCTGGGCGTGCTGAACTCGGCGGCGGCGTCCGGCCTGACCGTTCCGGACGATGTGGCGGTCTGCGGCTTCGACGACACCCCCAGCACCATGCTGAGCACACCGCCCCTGACCACCATTCGCCAGCCGGTCACCGAGATGGCCGCCGTGGCGACGCGCCTGCTTCTTCCGTCGACCCGGGGTCAGCCCGGCCAGGCTGAAAAGGTGGACTATACCCTGATCGAGCGCCTCTCGACGCGATCGCCGGGCTGAAGACGTCCTCTGTTGACAGCGCTGTCAAATGAAGACAGTTTGATGTCGGGAAACAGGCGCACGCCATGTGCGTCGTCACGACGGCACTCTGGGAAACAGGGGCCACGGGGAGGAAGACCATGATCCAGTTCAAACGTTCGCTTCTGCTCGGCTGCGCCGCATTGGCGATGACGGCCGGGGTAACGCACGCCCAGACGGCACCCACAGCCCCGGTTGCGGAAGAGCAGGACCCGACCGAACTGGACGAGATCGTCGTCACCACAGAGCGCCGCGAGCAGAGCCTTCAGAACTATGCGGGCGTGGTTCAGTCGATCACCGGCGACGACCTGCGTGCCGTCGGCATTGATCAGATCGAGGACCTGCAGTCTGCCATTCCTGGCCTGTCCATCTCCAACCAGGAAGGCAACGTCCAGATCTATATCCGGGGCGTCGGTACGGCCAACAACACCGAGCTGGGCGACCCCTCGGCGGCGACCCATCTGAACGGCATCTACCTGCCGCGTCCGCGCGGTTTGGGTGGTCTATTCTTTGACCTGGCGCGCGTCGAGGTGGCAAAGGGGCCGCAAGGCACGCTGCGTGGCCGCAACGCCGTGGCCGGCACTCTGAACATCATCCCCAACATGCCGCGCCTGGGCGTTAACGAGGGCTTCATCCAGGGCGAAGTGGGCACGCTCGACACCTACGGATACGAAGGTGCCGTCAACATGCCGCTCGGCGACGATCAGGCGCTGCGCCTGGCCGTCTACGGCGTCGATCGCGGCACGGCCTATGAGAATGTCGGCAACGATCAGACCCTGGACCCGACCGGCGAACAGCAGCTGTTTTCAGCCCGCGCGACCTATCTGTATCAGCCCAACGATCGCTTCCGACTGACCCTGATGGGCGATTTCGAGTCCGAGCGGGGCACCGGCTATCCGGCCACCAACGTGCGCAACGGCCTGGTCGGCGGTGGGACGCCCGATGGTCTGGAGCTGCGCGACGTTCTGTTCCGCGGACCGCAGGGTCTGGTGGAGAACGACAACTGGGGTCTGGCGCTGAATGCGTCCTATGACTTCGGTGGCGCGGTACTGGAGTATACGGCCAGCCGTCGTAGCGTGGACTATTACCAGGTCAATGCCGCCAACGAGGGCGTTGTGCGCCCCGGCTATGGCGCGGCTGATGTCGACTATGACAACTTCGGCACCCAATACTGGCTGACCCTGTCGGAATCCGACATCCACGAGCTGCGACTGACCTCGGCTCCAGACGCAGAGTTCGTCTGGTCGACCGGCCTCTTCTATTTCAAGGAGAGCCAGGAAGTCGGCTTCCTGTCCGTCGTCGACAAAGGTCAGTTCTATTCGGGCACCGAGTTCACCTTCCCGGATGTCCAGTCCGACTCCTTCGCCGCCTATGCCGACATGACCTATCCGGTCACCGATCAGCTGAGATTGAAGGGCGGCTTCCGTTATACCAAGGAGAACAAGTCACGCCGGGGCATCGGTGGCAACTGGTCGCTGGGTTTGGGATCGGAAGCGTTCAACTGCTGCTTCGTCACCCGCCTGGGCACCGAGGGCTTCCGCCCCAACTTCACCGGGCGCGCCACCTATGCCCCGCCGACCCCCGGCGACAATGCCGCCGCCGCGCGTTACTTCGCTACTGCCTTTACGCCCGGCAGACGCGATACCTTCCTGGATCAGATCGCGGGCGTTGCCGACGGCTCTCGGCCGAACGGCACCTGCGTCAACCGCCCAGACACCCAGCCCGGCGGCAACCCTCAGTTTTGTCCGGCCAATGGCCAGCACAGCTTCTTCCAGATTTCGGCACCGGGCGAGCAGGTCGGGTCCTATGAGGACTCGTTCAGCGATTACCGCGTCGGTTTCGAATACGACCTGACCCCGGACAACCTGTTCTACGGAGCCATTTCGACGGGTCACAAGTCGGGCGGCTTCAACGACACCATCGTGATCAACGGCGTCTCGACGGCACCCACGTTTGCGCCGGAATCGGTGACCCTGTTCGAACTGGGTACCAAGAACACCTTCCGCCCTGCCAGCGGTCGGATCGACGTCAATGCCAACGTCTTCTTCTACGACTATGCCGATCAGGTCTTCCAGACTCTGGTGTCCTTGGGCACAGGGCCGGGCGGCGCCAGTGCCGGCTTCTCGCAGCAGAACATCAACGTCGCCCAGTCGACCATTCAGGGTTTCGAGGTCGAGACCCGGTTCGACCTGCCTTATGGCATGCGGCTGGACATCATCGGATCCTATATCGACGCCCAGGCTGACGAGGGGGTGCTGACTGACACACGCGGCACCGACTATGGCGACGGCACGCCCAACTTCAACGTCGACATCGGTGGCAACGACTTGCCGAACGTGTCCAAGGTCAACCTGAACGCCCATCTGCAGCAGACGGTCGATCTGTTCGGCGGGCGTGCCGATTTCCACCTGCTGGCCAACTATCGCTCATCTTACTATCTCAATATCTACAACGAACTGCCGGTGATCCAGTTTACGGCGCGTCCGGGCGATGCGGCGGGGCAGGCGGCGTATGACGCCTTCAAGGCCTCGCTGGCCGGCACCACGATCAATCCGAGAGACCCGTTGACCAGCCCCTATCTGCGCAGCACCGAGGCCCGTGAAGGCGGCTTCTGGGCCCGGCAGGACGGCTATGTCACCGTCAACCTGGGCGCGGGTTGGGAGCCGTCCAGCGGGCGATACCGGATCGAGGGCTACGTCAACAACGTCTTCGACAAGACGGTCGTCGAGAAGCAACTGGTTTCCGATCAGGTCGTCAACGTCCTGTTCCTGAACCAGCCGCGCACCATGGGCGTGCGTCTGCGCGCCAACTTCTGATCTCCCTGACCCTTGACGACGCGGCTACCTGGCCGCGTCGTCATTTCTTTTTCAGTATCGAGGCCGATCATGACCGCGTCCCGCCCAGCGCTCCTCTGTGCCGCAGCCTTGGCCGTGCTCATGACGGGGAGCGTCTCCTCGGCCCAGACCGTCGCGGCCAGCGACCCGCAGGCCGCCGTCGCTAATCCTTCCGCATGGCCTGCCGCCGCCAGCCCGACTGCCATCACCGATGCCCGCACCGAGGCCGCCGTCACCGAACTCATGGCGCGCATGACGCTGGAGGAGAAGGTCGGCCAGTTGATCCAGGCCGACATCGGCTCCATCACCCCCGCCGATCTGGCCCGCTACCCGATCGGCTCCATCCTGGCGGGCGGGAACTCCGCTCCTGCCGCCAATGAGCGCGCGCCTCTGGCCGACTGGGTCGCCCTGTCACGGGCCTTCCGTGAAGCCGCCGCCAGCCGTCCCGGCGCTGCCGTGCCGCTGATGTTCGGCATCGACGCCGTGCACGGCCACAACAACATCGTCGGTGCGACTCTGTTTCCACACAACATCGGCTTGGGGGCCGCCCGCGATCCGGACCTGATCGGGCGGATCGGGGCTGCAACGGCCCAAGAGGTCGCGGCCTCCGGAGCGGACTGGACGTTCGGCCCGACCCTGGCCGTGCCCCGCAACGACCGCTGGGGCCGCGCCTACGAAGGCTATGGCGAAAACCCAGAAATCGTCACTAGCTACGCCGGGCCCATGACTTTGGGCCTGCAAGGGGCCCTGGTGGATGGCCAGCCCCTCGCGCCAGACCGCATCGCCGGCTCGGCCAAGCATTTCCTGGCCGATGGTGGCACCGCCAACGGCGTGGATCAGGGCGATGCCGTGATCTCCGAGGCCGAGCTCATCGCCATCCACGCCCAAGGCTATGTGCCCGCCATCGACGAGGGGGTGCTGACGGTCATGGCGTCGTTCTCCAGTTGGAACGGCGTCAAGATCACGGGCAACCGGTCGCTGCTAACCGACGTGCTGAAGGAGCGGATGGGGTTCGAGGGCTTCGTGGTCGGCGACTGGAACGCCCATGGTCAGATCCCGGGATGCAGCAACGAAAGCTGTGCCGAGGCCATCAATGCGGGCCTCGACATGTTCATGGCCCCCGACAGCTGGCGCGGACTCTACACCAACACCCTGGCCCAGGCGCAGTCCGGAGAAATCCCCGCAGCCCGGATCGACGACGCCGTGCGGCGCATCCTGCGGGTCAAGTTCAAGCTGGGGGTCTTCGACCGCGACCGCTCGCTGGAAGGCCGGACCGATATTCTGGGATCGGCCGATCACCGCGCCCTGGCCCGCGAGGCCGTGCGTAAGTCGTTGGTCCTGCTCAAGAACGACGGCGTCCTGCCCATCCGTCCGGGCGCACGCGTTCTGGTCGCCGGGGAGGCGGCGGACTCGATCGGTCAGGCGTCCGGTGGCTGGACCGTCAGCTGGCAGGGCACCGACACCACCAATGCCGACTTCCCAGGCGGCACCTCGATCTGGGCCGGTCTGGAAACAGCTGTGACCCAGGCAGGTGGGACGGCTGAACTCAGCGCCGATGGATCGTTCCAGACCCGTCCGGATGTCGCGATCGTGGTGTTCGGCGAGACGCCCTATGCCGAGTTCCAGGGCGACGTCGAAACCCTGGACTTCGCGCCAGAAGAGCCTCTGCAACTTCTGCGCCGATACAAGGCTGCGGGCATTCCGACCGTCTCGGTCTTCCTGAGCGGACGCCCCCTCTGGACCAATCCGGAGATCAACGCATCGGACGCCTTCGTCGCCGCCTGGCTGCCGGGGACCGAGGGCGCGGGCGTGGCCGATGTTCTGGTGGCCGGCGCGGATGGTCAGCCCCGGTTCGACTACACCGGGCGCCTGTCCTTCTCCTGGCCGAAGAACGCCGGGCAGGACACGCTGAACATCGGCGAAGCCGGTTACGATCCGCAGTTTACCTATGGCTTCGGCCTGACCTACGCTGCTCCCGCTACGACGGCACAGCTTTCGGAAGAGCCCGGCGTGTCCGTCACCGCCAGCAACCTGGACGTCTATTTCGCCGACGGCCGTGTTCAGGCCCCCTGGTCTCTGATGCTCCGCGACGCAGGCGGCGACAGCCGGGTCGGCACAGTCTTGGCAGGAGCCAGCCCGCGCGGGGCGGTCACGGTTCGTCCGACGGACGGCACGGCTCAGGAAAGTGCCATGGCCCTGACCTTTACGGGTGCCGCAGAAGCCTTGATCTACGGCCCCACGGTCGATCTGTCCCGCCAGCGTAACGGCGACATGGTCCTCAGCTTTTCCGTCCGGCTCGACGCCGCTCCATCAGGGCCGATCGAACTCGGATTCGGACGCGAGCGTCAGGACATCGCTCCGATTCTGGCCGACGCCCAGCCCGGCGTCTGGCGCGAGGTGAAGATCAGACTGGCCTGTTTCGACGCCGATCAGGCCGGCGTGTCGGCGGTGGAGGCACCGTTTTCGATCCAGTCGACAGGACCCCTCCAGATCTCGATTGCCGAGGTCGGTTTGACCAGCAATGACGGTAGAAGTGGTTGTGCAGGCCGTAACTTCTAACAAGCGGGTCGAGTCACCTAGGCGGCACCGCCTTTTCTCTCACCTATGACGCATCCCCAATGCGGCCTCGTGCGTACTCCGTGCGGTCGTTGGCGGTCATATAGCCGCATGCCGGGTTGAACATATAAGGATGTCCTTATATGTCTGGCGACCGTTTCGGCCCGACTGGAGTGCGCCTTGTCCCGATCCACCTTCCTGTTCACGTCCGAAAGTGTTTCGGAGGGCCATCCCGACAAGGTCGCGGACCGGATTTCAGACACCGTCGTGGACCTGTTCCTGGCGCGTGACCCGGAGGCGCGGGTGGCGTGCGAGACGCTGTGCACGACCGATCTGGTGGTGCTGGCCGGCGAGATTCGCGGCAAGGGCATCTGGGAAAACGGCACCTGGGCCGCAGGGCTGGAGGCCGAGATCGAGGCCGCCGTGCGGGCCGCAGTGCGCGACATCGGCTATGAGCAGGACAAGTTCCACTGGAACACCTTCGAGTTCCAGAACCACCTGCACGGCCAGTCGGTGGACATCGCCGTCGGCGTCGACGCCGGTGACAACAAGGACGAGGGCGCAGGCGATCAGGGCATCATGTTCGGTTATGCCTCGAATGAGACGCCGGAGCTGATGCCGGCGACACTGGCCTATAGCCACGCCATCCTGAAGAAGCTGGCCGAGGTGCGCCACGCGGGCGGCACCCTGCTGGAACCGGATGCCAAGAGCCAGGTCACCATCCAGTATGTGGACGGCAAGCCGGTGCGGGCGACTTCCATCGTGCTGTCGACCCAGCATGCGGTGGGTCGGGCCGAAGAGGTCGCCGCCTTCGTCAAGCCGCTGATCCTGGAGGTGCTGCCCGAGGGGTTCACCGACGACAACACCGTCTGGCACATCAATCCGACCGGCATCTTCGAGATCGGCGGACCGGATGGCGATACCGGCCTGACCGGACGCAAGATCATCGTAGACACCTACGGCGGAGCCTCGCCCCACGGTGGCGGTGCCTTCAGCGGCAAGGACCCGACCAAGGTGGACCGTTCGGCGGCCTATGCCTGTCGCTACCTGGCCAAGAACGTCGTCGCGGCGGGCCTGGCCGACCGCTGCACCATCCAGATCAGCTATGCCATCGGCGTGGCCGAGCCCCAGTCGATCCACGTCGACCTGCACCGCACGGGCCGGATCGACGAGAGCGTGCTGGAGCGCGAACTGCTGGGCCTGATCGGCGGGGCCACGCCGCGCGCCATTCGCCAGCACCTGGGCCTGAACAAGCCCATCTATGCCCGCACCGCCGCTTATGGCCATTTCGGGCGCGAGCCGGATGCAGACGGCGGCTTCGGCTGGGAGAAGACCGATCTGGTAGAGCGGCTGAAGGCGCTGGCCGACTGACGGCCTCGGCGATCAACCAATGGTGATTTGCCCCCCCATCAATAGTTGTGTAGCGTGAGGGCCTGAATGCATCAGGAGCCTATCGCATGCCGGATCCCACCCCTCCGACACAACTGGGCGACATCGAGGTCGTCGGCCAACGCAGACGCCCCGGTGGCGTTTTTCCCAGCGCAGGCGGTGGGGGCGGTGGCAATACCGGCGACTCGCCCGGCCGGACCATCGAGCTGGACGACGGCGACCCAGAGCCGCCACAGCAGACGGACCCGTGCGCTAATCCGGATACGGCACTGGAGTGGAATGCGGATGCAGCAGCGGCGGAGGCGCTTCGTCGGATGCAGGATGACGCAGGCGACGAACTTCTGGACGGAAGAGAGCGGTCGTTTGTGATTTACAAAGATCGCAATACAGGCCGCATCCGCTTAGGAAATATTGCTGTCGGCGCTAACATGGCAGGCTCTGTAACGCCGGACATGACGGGAATCGATTATGCGGACGTGATTGGACTAATACATTCTCATCCCGGTAGCGGGCCATACCCATCAGGGCCTGATCAGTCCAACTTTACCGCTTTCTGGCAGCCGCAAATTGTCGGCGCTGACGGCGATCCTTCTCAGTTCCGACTTTACATTGTCGGTACACGAGCTGACCCCGGTGGTCAGGCGAGACTGCAGATTCGAGTTTATGATGAAACCAATCTCAACGGTGATGAAGACAACCCGGGTCCGGAGGTCAACCCAAATGGCGAGCCCTGTCCGTAAGATGACACAGTCATGGCGAGTATCCTTATTTATGGTGCTTGGCGGCTTTGTATTACCTGCCAACGCTCAAGCTCAAAGCCACGTCGATGCAATTTCAAGCAGCCAGGCTGCCGCAGGTGTTAGTACGGAAAATGCATTGACCGGTGAGTGGCAAAGGTTGGAATTCTATACGGTTCCACATCCGACGCTAAAAACACCAGATGGTCGGCCATGGATTGAGTTTGTTGCTCGAAGACAGAGCGGTCGCGGAGGAGAAACGGACCCCTTAGCTTTCGCGACTAGCGAGAACTGCGCTGAGCTCAGAAATACTCTGATTTGGCTCACAACATTGGTGGCGCCGCGTATCGAGCTTTTAGGGATCACTCCAAACGAAAGCTCACCGGAGGGGCGAAGACCGATCGGCATCGCTTTGGATGGACTGATTACGACCGTTTGGGGCCGGGGAACGCAACCAGATTACACAGCAAATACGCGGATTGAGCTAAGCAGCAATGGCGGATTGATCGCCGAGTTTGGCCGGGCCACCGTCACCAACCTGAAATCTTGCTGGCGATCAGAGTAGCCCAAAGCATCATCGAGGGGCTAACGCAGTGCAATGCAGCGATGGCAAGCAAAGCTTCGCCTCGCTATAGCCGCGCCATGACCATCGACCCCGATCCCACCCACCGCCCCCTGCGCTCCTTCGGGCGGATCAAGTCCAGGCCGATCAAGCCGAGGCAGGCGGTACTGTTCGACACACTGTTGCCGCGTATCGCCGTGCCCGATCCGGCGGCGGGGCCGATCGATCCGCAGGTGCTGATGCCGGGGGCGCAAGGGGTCTGGCTGGAGATCGGGTTCGGTGGGGGCGAGCATCTGGCCACCCAAGCGGGACGGCATCCGGGCGTGCTGATGATCGGGTGCGAGCCGTTCCTGAACGGCGTGGCCTCGGTCCTGCGGCATATCGACGAGGGCGGGCTAGAGAATGTTCGCGTCCATGCCGACGATGCGCGGGCAGTGATGACGGCCCTGCCCGATGCGTCGCTGGACCGGGTGATGATCCTGTTCCCCGATCCCTGGCACAAGGTGCGGCACAACAAGCGGCGCCTGTTGCAGGACGAGACGGCGGCCGAGATCGCGCGGTTGCTGAAGCCCGGCGGGGTGGTGCGGTTTGTGACCGACTGGGAGGACTATGCGGGCTGGGCGCTGGAGCGATTGGCCCGGACGCCGGGGCTGGTGCGGGTATCGTCTCCCGATGACGACTGGACCGCGCCTTGGGACGACCACGTCACTACCCGCTATGAGGAAAAGCGGCTGGGCGACACGACGCCGCTGTTCATGGAGTTCAGGCGGGTCTGACCGGGACGAGCCGGGTCAGCGCCGGGGTCAATGCGCGGCCTGCCAGCACGACCAGCACCGACTTGATCACGGCACCGGGAATGAAGGGCAGGGCCCCATTGCGCAGGGCGGGCTCCATGCCGACGTCCAGTGCCAGCCATGCGCTGCCCCAGGCCAGGATCAGCAGATGCAGCGCCACCATCCAGGCCGTGGCCGGGATCAGCCGCGTCAGCCGGCCATTGCGGGCCAGCCAGCCTGCGAGGAAGGCCGCAGGGATGAAGGCGACCAGATAGCCCGCCGTGGGGCCCGTGAAGCGCGCAATGCCGGAGGCGGCGTCCGACAATACGGGCAGGCCGATCATGGCCGCTGCCAGATACAGCAGTACGCTGGCCACGCCCCAGCGGGGACCCATGACCGCCCCGGCCAGAAGCACGGCGAAGGTCTGGAGCGTCATTGGAACCGGCACCATCGGCACGGCGATCTGAGCGCACAGCGCCATAAGGACGGCGAAGGCCACGACGGCGGCGAGGCGCGATACAATCGGAGAGGGGGTCATTCAGCTTCAGTCGCGCAAGGCCGCGAAGGTGCGGATGAAAGCAAACTGGTCGTCGGTTTCGGGCACCGGGCGACCGCGTGACTTGCCGACGCGCAAGACGGCCTCGTCCGGGTCCATGCCGCCGACGATCAGAGCGCAGATGGCCAGGGACGGGGCACGGCCCAGGCCGGCGCGGCAGTGGATCACGATGGCCTGTCCCGCGCGCAGCCGCCGGTCGATGGCCTGTGCCAGCTTGCGATAGGCGGCGACATCGGCGGGCAGGCCGTGATCGGGAATGGGGAAGTTGTGAAAGCCGACGCCGTGCCGCGTGGCCGCCCCGCCCTCGTCGGCCAGGCCGAGCTTCTGGGCCTCCGCGGGCTCCAGCATGCTGATGACGTGATCGACCATGCCGTGCGACAGGCCAGCCATCTGTTCGTCCAGGGCCTCGCCGCCGTCCGGCTTGCGCGACACGCCCAGGCGGCCGGTGGTGTTCAGTCCGATCCAGTGGATTTTCATCGGCGCTTTCTGGCGGCGCAGGGCGGGGAAGGCAATCTCTGTGGTCGGCCTGTTGCGAGAAGGGGCTGACAAAGCCGTTCGGTAGGGCTATAGGGCGCTCTACATCGTTAGACCGGCGTCAAACGGCGTCGTTCCAAGCGGCGGCCCCGGATGGCCCGCCGCTTTTTTATTGCCCTGCTTACGACCCCGAGAGACAAGAGCCTTGAAGGCCAAGACCGTCGAAGACCGCGCTCTGCTGGAGCTGATCGAACCCGTGGCCGAAAGCCTGGGTCTCGACATCGTGCGGGTGCGGCTGATGGGCGGCACTCTGCGTCGCCGCCTGCAGATCATGGCCGAGCGGCCCAGCGACCACGACATCGCGGTCGAGGAGTGCGCCCGGCTTAGCCGCGCGGTGTCAGAGGTGTTCGACGCCGCCGATCCGATTGCGGGCGAATATCTGCTGGAGGTGTCGTCGCCGGGCGTGGACCGGCCGCTGACGCGCCAGTCCGATTTCGACCTGTTTGAAGGCTATGAGGCGCGACTGGAAACCGACCGGATGGTCGAGGGCCGCAAGCGCTTCAAGGGTATTCTGGCCGGGACGGAGGGCGAGAGCATCGCCGTCGATCTGGACGGGGAGGAGGACACCGCCCTGATCCCCTTCGACTGGCTGGTGGATGCCAAGCTGGTGCTGACCGACGAACTGATGAAGGCGGGGGCCGAAAAGCGCGCCGCCCGCAATGACAACGATACAACCGAGACCGAGGACTAAAGACATGGCTGTTGCCGGCGTTTCCGCGAACCGTCTTGAACTGCTGCAGATCGCTGATGCGGTCGCGCGCGAGAAGAATATCGACAAGGAGGTCGTCGTCGAGGCGATCGAGGAGGCGATCCAGAAGGGTGCCAAGTCGCGTTACGGCGCCCATCACGACATCCGCGCCAAGATCGATATCAAGACCGGCGAACTGAGCCTGACGCGCCACGTCACCATCGTGGCCGACGACTGGCAGCCGGAAGACGAGCTGGAAGAGTTCAACGACAGCGCCATGGTGCGCCTGACCGACGCGTCCAAGCGCGATCCGGAAGCCGAGGTCGGCAAGGAATATGTCGAGGACCTGCCGCCGTTCGACTTTGGCCGGGTTCAGACCCAGATGGCCCGTCAGGTCGTCATGGGCAAGGTTCGCGACGCCGAGCGCGCCAACCAGTACGAAGAGTTCAAGGACCGCGTCGGCGAGATCGTCAACGGCACCGTCAAGCGCGTCGAGTACGGCAACACCGTCGTCGATCTGGGCCGGGGCGAGGGTATCATGCGCCGCAACGACTCCATCCCGCGCGAGGTGTTCAACATCGGCGACCGGATCCGCACCTACATCTATGACGTCCGCGCCGAGGCCAAGGGCCCGCAGGTCATGCTGTCGCGCTCGCACCCCGGCTTCATGGCCAAGCTGTTCGCGCAGGAAGTGCCGGAAGTTTATGACGGTGTGATCGAGATCCGCGCCGCTGCCCGCGACGCCGGTTCGCGCGCCAAGATGGCCGTGCTGTCGAACGACAGCTCCATCGATCCGGTCGGGGCCTGCGTCGGTATGCGCGGCTCGCGGGTTCAGGCGGTCGTCGCCGAACTGCAGGGCGAGAAGATCGACATCATCCAGTGGAACGCTGACGAGCCGACGTTCATCGTCAACGCCCTGGCCCCCGCCGAAGTCTCCAAGGTCGTGCTGGACGAAGAGGCCGACCGCGTCGAGGTCGTCGTGCCCGACGAGCAGCTGTCGCTGGCCATCGGCCGTCGCGGCCAGAACGTGCGTCTGGCCAGCCAGCTCACCGGCTGGCAGATCGACATCATCACGGAATCCCAGGACAGCGAGCGTCGCCAGAAGGAATTCGGCGAGCGTACCGCACTGTTCCAGGAAGCCCTGGATGTTGACGAGGTCATCGCCCAGCTGCTGGTCACCGAAGGCTTTGCCACGGTCGAGGATCTGGCCTTCGTCGAGCCCTATGAAATCTCCGAAATCGAAGGCTTCGACGAGGATACCGCCGAAGAGCTTCAGGCCCGTGCTCGCGACTTCCTGGACAAGCAGGCGGCCGTGCTGGACGCCAAGCGCGTCGAGCTGGGCGTCGAGGATGCCGTCTTGGCCGTGCCGGGCGTGACCGGTGCCATCGCCGTCGCCCTGGGCGAGGGCGGGGTCAAGACAGTCGAGGATCTGGCCGATCTGGCCACCGACGAAATCCGTGGCGGCTATGAAGTGAAGAACGGCGAGCGGGTGAAGGTGCCCGGCGTGCTGGAGAGCTTCAACTTGGCCCAGGAAGATGCCGAGATGCTGATCCTGCAGGCCCGCGTTGCCGCCGGCTGGATAGATGCGTCGGAACTGCCGCAACCGCCCGAGCCGGAATACGAGGAAGAGGTCGAGTACGCCGAGGGTGAATACGACGCCGACGCCGTGTTCGGCGAAGCGCCCGAAGCCGAAACCACCAATGCTGATGCCGACGAAGTCCTGGACCAGGACTCCGACGACACGCGCGACGCGTGATGGGAGACCGGATCGTTCATGGGGTTGCGCGACGCGACGATCGATAGAGACCGCCGGGACCTGGTGACGCACCAGGTCATGGACGAATCTCGTCTGATCCGTTTCGTCGCCGCCCCGGACGGTTCGGTCGCGCCCGATCTGGCGCGCAAGCTGCCGGGGCGCGGCATGTGGGTGGCCGCCGATCGCGCCTCCATCCAGGCCGCGGTCAAGAAGAACCTTTTCAGCCGCGCGGCCAAGGCCCCGCTGAAACCGGCGGCCGATCTGGCCGACACGGTCGAAAGCCTGCTGGCCAAGCGCTGTCTGGATCAGCTGGGTCTTGCCCGGCGCGAGGGCGTGCTTATCTCTGGCTTCGAAAAATCGCTGGCCAATATCAGGGCCGGAAAAGCGGCATGGATCGTGGAGGCGTCTGACGGCTCCGCCGATGGCCGAGGCAAGCTTCTGGCCCTGGCCGGGCACATGTCGCCGCCCCCGAAAGTGTTCGGCACATTCAGCGCCGACGATTTGAGTTTGGCCCTTGGGCTGGAAAATGCGATACACGCCGTCCTGCTGACAGGCGGGCGGGCCGATCGCTGGACCATAGAGGTCGAGCGGCTGGCGGGATTTCGATCGCTGATACCCCTCTCCTGGGGTGTCGGAGCGGCTGAAGGCCCGAGCAAGGATTCAGACGGGCGGAGTTCCGTTCCCTCATAGGGGGCGGAGCGACGCGCGGCTTTTTGTGTTTGAACGAGAGGGTGGCGGATGTCCTGCTGCCCCGAGTAAAGCGACCGAATGACTGACGAGAACGACAAGACCAACGAAGGCGCACCGCAGGCTCCGACCGGGACTCCCTCCCAGACGGGACCGCGCGCGCCTCTGAGCCTGAAGCCACGCCAGGCGGGAGCGGTTTCGGCCGGTACCGTCAAGCAAAGCTTCAGCCACGGCCGCACCAAGACCGTGGTGGTCGAGACCAAGCGCCGCCTGGGCGCGACGCCCGGACATCAGCGTCCGCAAGGCTTTGATGTCGCGCGTCCGCGGACCGAGGCCGCTCCGCCGCCGCGTCCGACACCTGCGCCGTCGACCGGTCCTGCCGGTGGTCGCCTGTCCAACGAGGAACAGGAGGCCCGTCGCCGCGCCATCGAACTGGCCACCCAGGCCCAGGCCGAGAAGGCCCGCGTCCAGGCCGCCGAACAGGCGCGCCGCGATCAGGCTGCGCGTGAACAGGCCGCTGCCGCTGAACAGGCCTCCAACGCTGCCCAAGCCGAGGCCGCTGCTGCACGCGCCGCTGCCGAAGCCGCCCGGGCCGAGGCGTCCAAACTGGCTGCGGCCGCGCCGGCGAAACCCGTCGCGAAAGCAGCTGTATCTGCGGCTCCAACGCCTGCGCCCGCCCCAACGCCCGCACCAGCACCGGTTGCCGCTGCACCGACGCCTGCGCCTGCCGCTCCGGCCCGTCCGGCTCCGCCTGCTCGTCCGGTGGTCAACTTTGGCCAGCGCGTGCCCAAGGCACCGAACCCGGCCCGCGCCCCGGCGGAACGTCCCGCCTTCGGTGGTCGCTCGGCCCGTGAAGAAGCCATGGGTGGTGGCGAGAAGTCCTATTCTGACCGTCCGGCCAATGCCCGCCCAACCGGCAAGCCCGCCGAGCCCGTTCGCTATTCGGCCCTGAACCCGCGCCCCGCGCCGGGTGCGGCTCGTCCGGGCACCGCGCGTACCGGCCCCGGCGGTCGCCAGACTCCCAATGCCCCGCCTGCCCAGGCCGAGGTCGATCGCCCCAGTCGCGCGCCCGGCGGTGGCTTCGCCCGTCCGGTCGCTCGCGAGGACGACCGCGACAAGCGCTTCTCCGATGCCGGCAAGGCGGTGTCGCGCACGCGCGGCGAGCCCAAGCGCCGCGAAGGCCGCCTGACCATCCAGGCCCTGGCTGGCGACGGCGACACCGCTGAGCGGATGCGCTCGCTGGCCTCGGTGCGCCGCGCCCGCGAACGCGAGAAGGAAAAGCGCAAGGGTGGCTCCACCGATGCGCCGAATCGTCCGCGCGAAGTCGTCATTCCCGACGTCATCACCGTGCAGGAGCTGTCCAACCGGATGGCCGTGCGCGGCGTCGACATCATCAAATTCCTGATGAAGCAGGGCCTGATGATGAAGATCAACGACGTGATCGATACGGACACCGCCGAATTGGTGGCCGACGAGTTCGGCATGACCGTACGCCGCGTGTCGGAGAGCGACATCGAGACGGGCTTCCTGTCCGATGCGGTCGATGACGAGGCGACCACGCCGCGTGCGCCGGTCGTGGCCATCATGGGCCACGTCGACCACGGCAAGACCTCGCTGCTGGATGCGCTGCGCACCACGGATGTTGCGGCGGGCGAGGCCGGTGGCATCACCCAGCATATCGGTGCCTATCAAGTGAAGACGCCGGGCGGTGAAGCGGTCACCTTCCTCGATACGCCCGGCCACGCGGCCTTCAGCGCCATGCGGACACGGGGTGCCAATGTCACCGACATCGTCATCTTGGTGGTGGCGGCGGACGACGGCGTGATGCCTCAGACGATCGAAAGCATCCAGCACGCCAAGGCGGCCGGAGCCCCGATCATCGTCGCCGTCAACAAGGTCGACAAGCCGGACGCCGATCCGCAGAAGGTCGTCAACGAACTGCTGCAGTACGAAATCATCGGCGAGGCCCTGGGTGGCGACACCCAGATTGTCGAGGTCTCGGCCAAGGCTCGCACCAATCTGGACGGCCTGATCGAGGCCATCCTGCTGCAGGCCGAGGTCATGGACCTGAAGGCCGATCCGGATCGCTCGGCCGAAGGCGTGGTCATCGAAGCCAAGCTGGACAAGGGTCGTGGCCCGGTCGCCACCATCCTGGTCAAGCGCGGCACGCTCAAGAAGGGCGACCTGGTCGTGGCCGGTTCCAGCTTCGGTCGCGTTCGCGCCCTGCTGAACGAGCGTGGCGAGCAGTTGAGCGAAGCGGGACCCTCCGTGCCTGTGGAAATCCTGGGTCTGAACGAAGCCCCGTCGCCCGGCGAACCGCTGGCAGTCGTCGAGAACGAGGCCCGTGCGCGCGAGCTGACGGAATACCGTGCCCGCACCAAGCGCGAGAAGGCCACCGGCGGCATCAACCAGGTCAGCCTGGTCGACATGATGGCCAAGCTGGGCTCCAAGAAGATCTCGGAGTTGCCGGTCCTCATCAAGTCGGACGTCCAGGGCTCGGGCGAGGCCATTCAGGGCTCGCTGGAGAAGATGGGCAACGACGAGGTGCGTGCGCGCGTCGTCTATTCCGGCGCTGGCGGTATCACCGAGAGCGACGTGCAGCTGGCCAAGTCGGCCGGCGCGCCGATCCTGGGCTTCAACGTCCGGGCCTCGAAACAGGCCAAGGATCTGGCGGAGCGCGAGGGTGTGGAGATCCGCTACTACTCGATCATCTACGACCTGCTGGACGACATGAAGGGCGTGCTATCGGGCATGCTGGCTCCGCTGCAACGCGAAACCTTCTTGGGCAATGCGGCGGTGCTGCAGGTGTTCGACATCTCCAAGACCGGCAAGATCGCCGGTTGCCGGGTGTCCGAGGGTGTGGTCCGCAAGGGTGCCAAGGTCCGGATCATCCGCGACGATGTCGTGGTTCTGGAGCTGGGCACGCTGGCGACGCTCAAGCGCTTCAAGGACGAGGTCAACGAGGTGCCGTCGGGCCAGGAGTGCGGCATGCATTTCCAGGGCTTCCACGACATCAAGGTCGGCGACTACATCGAGTGCTTCACTGTCGAAGAGATCAAGCGCACGCTGGACTAGAGACTACAGCGCGGAGGCCGGGAAACCGGCCACCGTTTTGCCTTATGCATTGAGGATCAAGCCTCATGAAACGCATCCTGATACCGCTGCTGGCCTTCGTCTCCGTCGCCGGGCCGGCGATGGCCGAGACCCGCTACCTGGCCTTTGACGCCTCCAACCGGGTGACCCAGGCCTTGACGCGAGGCGTGACTCTGGAGGCGGATCGGGGCCTGTTCGGCGCGATCAGCGTGCGGCGGATCATCTCCACCTCCAACCGGGGATCGGCCGACATTCGTCGTGGCGGTCCCGATGCAGTGCGCCGCGCCCTGCCGGATGGCTCGCGCGAGACCAGCGTCTACACAATCACGCCCGAGGGCGGCGGACGCGGCTTGAGCCGGGCGCTTTGCCCCAGCGCCGACGAAGCTTGGCTGGTCCTGGGCCGAGTGCGGCTTGGGCGGCCCCTGACCCTGCATGCGGTCGGGCGCTGGACTGACGGCACCTACCGTCATTGTGTCGAGCTCTCCTATAACTGGCGCGGTGAGTGGGCCACGCCGCCAGCGGGTAGCGTGGACCCGGATGCGGCGGCCACACGACCCTGAAAAGCCCCTGCCCGCAGTGTTGACTATGCCGGTCGTGCGTTCGACAAGGTCTGATCCTTTTTTCTAACGGTCCCGCCGCCTCGCGCGTCGGGGCCGTCGCGCTTCTGGAGGTCTGTTCCGTGTCCACCGAACATCTGATGGGTGTCTACAACCGTGCGCCGCTGGAGGTGGATCGCGGTCAGGGCGCGCGTCTGTGGGCCCGGGATGGTACCGAATATCTGGACTGCGTCATGGGCATCTCCACCAATGCCCTGGGCCATGCGCATCCCGTGCTGGTTCAGGCGGTCAAGGATCAGGCCGAGAAGCTGTGGCATGTGTCCAACATCTTTCGCATCCCGGGCCAGGAGGCCCTGGCCGACGCCCTGTGCGAAAAGTCGTTTGCCGATGTGGTCTTTTTCACCAACTCGGGCACGGAAGCCGTGGAGTGCGCTATCAAGACGGCGCGCAAATATCACTCGGCCAAGGGTGATGCCGAGCGGATCGACATCTATGGCTTCGACGGCAGTTTCCATGGCCGGACCTATGGCGCGATCAATGCTGCGGCCAACCCCAGCTATACCAACGGCTTCGGCCCGCCGATGGAAGGCTTTCACCAGCTGAAGTTCGGCGATCACGACGCGATCAAGGCCGCGATCGCCAACCCGACCACGGCCGCCATCATCGTCGAGCCGGTGCAGGGCGAGGGCGGATGCCGAGCCATCCCCGAGGTCTGCCTGCGCGGCTTGCGTGAGCTGTGCGACGAGCACGGCGTGCTGATCATCTTCGACGAGGTCCAGTGCGGCATGGGCCGGACCGGCAAGCTGTGGGCGCATGAGTGGGGCGGCATGACGCCGGACATCATGGCGATTGCCAAGGCGCTGGGCGGCGGCTTCCCCATCGGGGCCTGCCTTGCAACGACCGAGGCGGCCAGCGGCATGGTCGCGGGCGTGCATGGCTCGACCTTCGGCGGCAATCCGCTGGCCATGGCCGTGGGTCTGGCGGCGTTCGGCGAGGTCTCGAAGCCAGAGACCCTGGCCAACGTCAACGAGATCGCAGGATATCTGAAGCAGCAACTGAACGGGATGAAGGACCGCTATCCCGACGTCATCGTCGAGGTGCGCGGCAAGGGTCTGTTGATGGGGGTCAAGCTGATCCCCAACAATCGCGACTTCATGGGCTGGGCGCGGGACGAGGCGCACCTGTTGGTCGCTGGCGGCGGCGACAATCTGGTGCGCATCCTGCCACCGCTGAACCTGACCCTGGACGAGGCGCGCGAGGTGGTCGAGCGCTTCGAAAAAGCGTGCGAGGTCGCGCGCACCCATCTGCCGAAGACCTGACGCGGAAGAGTTAGACCATGGTTCGCCACTTCCTCGATATCCACCGGCTGGATGCCGCCGACCTGCGGGCCATCCTCGATGACGCCCATGCCCGCAAGGCCGCGCGCCAGGGCTGGCCCAAGGGCCGCGTCGATGCCGATGCACCGGCCAAGGACCGCGTCCTGGCGATGATCTTCGAGAAGAACTCCACCCGCACGCGCTTCAGCTTCGATGCCGCCATCCGCCAGCTGGGCGGGTCGTCGATCATCGCCAATGCCGGGGACATGCAGCTGGGTCGCGGCGAGCCGGTCGAGGATACGGCGCGGGTCCTGTCGCGCATGGTCGATGCGGTGATGATCCGGGCCAATGACCACGAGGATGTCGAGCGGTTCGCGCGGGTTTCGACCGTGCCCGTGATCAACGGCCTGACCGACCGGTCGCACCCGTGCCAGATACTGGCGGACATTATGACGATCGAGGAACATCGCGGGCCAATAGCCGGCAAGACGGTGGCCTGGGTCGGGGACGGCAACAACGTCTGCCACAGCTTCATGCATGCGGCGGCCAAGCTGGACTTCCATCTCCAGGTCGCCTGTCCTGCCGACTACCATCCCGACCTGCATGACCTGGCCAAGGGCGGCGCGCATGTGACCCTGACCAGCGATCCGGGTGATGCGGTGAAGGGTGCCGATGTCGTGGTCACCGACACGTGGGTGTCGATGGGCGACGGCGACTATGAGGAGCGGCTGGAAGCCTTTGACGGCTATACGGTCGATGACGCCTTGATGAGTGCGGCCGCGCCCGACGCCGTATTCTTGCACTGCCTGCCCGCGCACCGGGGCGAAGAGGTGTCAGACGCTGTCATCGACGGCCCACGCTCGCTGGTCTGGGACGAGGCGGAGAACCGCATCCATGCCCAGAAGGCTGTGCTGGCCTGGTGTTTCGGGGGCTAGTCGAGACCAGCCCCCGACGACCGATCAGCGCAGATTGACGTCCGCCACCCCGCCGGCATCCGGCGTGGTCTTGGTCAGATTGGCCTTGGCGATCTCATAAAAGAATCCGACGGCACCCTTCTTCGACACCCAGACCCGACCGTCGTCGCCGTCGAACCGCAGCAGGGTCAGGTGCGGGTCGTCCTTGCCCTCGGGGTACCAGGCGGCGACGATGGGGTTCCAGTTGCGGTCGATGACGCCCTGGTCGTGGTCGATCGACAGCTTGCCGTGGAAACAGGCCCAGACTTCCTGATCCTTGGAGCCATAGGTGAACATGGCGTCCTGAGCGCCTACCGAAACGTCACGGGCCAGGTCGGTGTCGTTGCGGGTGAAAAACCAGATGGTGCTGGTTTCCTCGTCGCGGAAGGCGGTCATGGGCTGGCTGTGATAGCCGGGCCGGTCCAGCCCCAGCATGCCGGTGTTGGACGACTTCAGGTGTTTCCAGAACTCGGTCTCGGCTTCGGCGGGGGTGAGGGTCTTGTCGCTCATGGCGGGCTCCTGATCGTGCGGGGATGGACAGAAGAAGGGTTCAGGCCCGGCGATGGTTCCGGTCAATACGTTCGTTGAGGCATGCCCAGCAGTGCGGCCAAATGAACCGCCAGAATGACGACGGCCGTAGCGGACAGCAGCATGATGATCCGCCAGGGGATCATGCGCACGCCTTTGCGCGGGTCCCAAGGCCTCGCTCCGCGCCAGCCGGCGAAGACCGTCAGCGCCACGGCAGCAGCAATCAGGGCGAGGGTGACGCTCAGGGGCATGGCGGCGAAGTGGCGTGTGCCCGACTTTCACGCAAGGGCGCAAATCCTTGCCGGGGGGTTAATCTTTACGACGCATTAACCGCATCAGCGCGAGAAATCGTCTTCGCGGGTCGGTGTCCACAGGAAGTTGGTGACGACGCAACATCTAGCGGTTAACCAAGCATTTACACCCACGATCTGGACGATTAGCGTTCGGCGTGAAGGTGGGGAGACGAATCAGTGAGCGCAGCGGCGCCTTGGAGCGTGAAGGGGATCGAACCCAAGGCCCGTGAGATCGCCAAGGACCTGGCGCGTCGCTCGGGCATGACCCTGGGCGAATGGTTGAACACCATGATCCTGGAAGACGGCGACGACGATGACGGCGTCGTGCCGCTGGCGCGCCGCCCGCACGTCTCCGACACCTATGAGCGCCGCGGGCGCAGCCGCCGCCTTGATGACGCCTATGGTGCGGGCGACGAGGGCTGGCAGCGTCTGGGGGCCTCCATCGACGCCATCGCTGCGCGTCTGGAAGCGGCCGAGCGTCGATCGACCGTCGCCATCCAGGGTGTAGATCAGGCCGTCAGCGGCTTAGTGCGTCGTCTCGACGGCCAAGACGCGACCGGCAAAACCTATGCGCGCCGCATCGACGACATCGCCGAGGAATTGCGTGAGGGCCACAAGCGGCTGCGCAGGTTTGAGCAGGAAGTCGGACCCCAGACGGCTGATGCCTTCGGCAAGGTCGAGGCGTCGGTCGGGGCGATCACGGGTCGCCTTTACGATATCGAAGAGCGTCAACGCGCGGGCACCGAAGACCTGCGCCGCCGCATGGAGGCCATCGAAAAGGCAGCGGGCCCCGGCGTCGGAACCGATCTGCTGGCCCAGGTTGGCGCACGACTGGACGAAGCACAGGCCCGCACAACCGAGGCCCTGCGCGGGCTGGAGCGTTCGTTTGCCGGTCTGGACCAGCGCATGCGTGCCGCCGAGGGCCGGGTCGAGCCGGAAGGCGCACGCGAGGCCGCCCGCTTTGAAAAACTGGCCGAGACCCTGAGCCGTCAGGTCGAGGCCAGCCGGTCCGAAATGATGCGCCGTCTCGACACCGCCGAGACTGAAGGGCGGATCGACCGCATAGAACGCGCCGTCCAGGCCATCGGCGATCAGGTCAAGGCCTCGGAAGAACGCGCCGCCCGCGCCGTCGAGGCCATGGGCCGCGAAGTTCTGAAGATCGCGCAAAACCTGAATGGCCGGGTAGAGGCCGTCGAGGTCGATGCACCCGCTCGCCTGGACCGCATCGTCGAGGCGGCCAGCCTGGCGGCGACGCGCAAGGTCGAGGCCGATCTGGGAGAGCTCTCGCACGTCCTGACCCAATCGCTGGACCAGCGGATGGAGCGCCGCCTGACGGCGTCGGATGACCGCCATGCGCTGGCACTGGAAACCCTGGGCGGCGAAATCACGCGCATTTCAGACCGCTTGAGCGAACGCATCGCCCAGTCCGAGCGCCGCTCGGCCCAGGCTCTGGACGATATCGGCCAGCGGCTGAGCGAAAGCTCGGGTCGGATCGAGCAACGCTATGACCGAGCCTCGGGCGAACTGGCCGAGCGTATGCGCCTGTCGGAAGAACGGACCGCCGCCCTGCTGAGCGAGGCGCGCGACACCCTGCTGCGTCGCGTGGAGCCGAGGACAGCTGCCCCCGTGCGTGAGGCCGAGCCGGATTGGCGTGGTGCCGCCTATTCCGGGGCTGCCTTCCCCGATGCGGCCTTCCCGGATTCCGACTTTGGAAAGGCGGACTTCGGCGGAGCGGACTCGCCCTTTGCCGATCCGATGTTCGAAGACGAAGCGCCGGTCGCCCGGAACGCCTGGAACGACGAGCCTACTGAGGCGGCCGTAGCCGCTTTCGCTGATCACGAAGCCGACGTCGATGATGTCATCGCCCCGCCAGCGTCGCCTGCGGCCATGGTGTCCAATGAGCTTCTGGATGCGGTCCTGCACGGCCCTCTGGCCCATGATCGCCACGAGGCCTTCGAAGCCGATGCCGAGACTGCTCAGGTCGAAGACGTCCAGGCCGATGACGTCCAGGCCGATGACGTCCGGTCTGAGGAGGTTCGAGCCGAGCCGATCGAGGCCCCGGTCATGCCGACCTTCGAGAGCGCGCCTGTTTCACGCCCTGTTGCCGCACCCTTCGGCCAGAGCTTTGGCGGGGCCGATGTATCGGATGCCCTCGCCGCGACCGCGCCCGATATCCTGGATGATGACGTCGACGACTTCGGTCAGGACTTTGCGGCCGGCACCGACTTCGTCAGCGACCGTTCTGCCCGCCCCTCGGACACGCGTCAGGCCATCGACGCGGCCCGCGCCGCCATGGGACCCGCAGAGGTCGAAGCTCCGCGCTCGGCGTTCGGCCTGAAACGGGGCGGCAAGTCGCGCCTGCAGGAGCGGATGGACAAGCAGTCGGGCGGTACAGTTCGCAAGGCGCTGGGAGCCTCCGCCCTCGCCGCGACCCTGACCATCGCGGGTGTCGTCGCCTATGGCCAACTTACCAGTGGCGGTATTGCCATCCCTGGATTGGATCGGTTCACGGGCGGCAGCAACGTCGTAGAGCCCACTGCGGCCCTGGCGATGACGTCTGCCGCGCCTTCAGCCGCCGATCTGGCCCGCGGAGAGACTCTGTACGGTGAGGCCATAGCCAAGCTGGACGCCGATGACGCGACCGGGGCGGACACGCTGAAACAGGCAGCGGAACTGGGGTACGGCCAGGCGCAACTGCATCTGGCGGGTCTGTATCAAGACGGCGCTAAGGGCGTGGAGATCAACCCGGTCGAGGCTCGTCGCTGGGCCAAGAGCGCCGCCGAAGGTGGTGACGCGCGCGGCATGCACGCCTACGGCATGTATTTATTCGAAGGCTTTGGCGGCACTCAGGACGGCCCCTCTGCTCTCACCTGGCTGCGTCGCGCGGCGGATCAAGGTTTGGTCGACAGCCAGTACAATGTCGCCAAATTGTATGAGACCGGCGAACAGGGGATCGGCCAGGATTTGTCGCAGGCTTACAAATGGTACCTGATCGCCGCCCGCGCCGGTGACGGCGATGCACAGGCGGCGGTCGAACGTCTCAAGGCCACAGTGCCGACCGAGATCCGGGGTCAGGCGCGCGCCGAGGCTGAACGGTTCCAGGTCGAACCGCTGGGCTGACACTGCCGTCGATCTTCGGGGCGCGGTGGGTGGCGGTCAGCGCCTGACGCGTCTATGCACTGACTGACCTTCACCGTCGCTTTCGGGCGTTTGATTTTCGTTCCAGCCGAAGGCGCGTCCTTTGGATATCTATCTGCCGATCGCCGAGGTTTCGGTGAACTGGCCGTTCCTGGTTCTGCTGGGTGCGACGGTCGGTTTCGTGTCCGGGCTATTTGGCATCGGCGGGGGCTTCCTGATGGCCCCCATCCTGATCTTTCTGGGCATCCCCCCGGCCGTAGCCGTCGCCAGCCAGGCCAGCCACGTCGTCGCGTCCTCGACCTCGGGCGTCATCAACTATGCGGGCAAGAAGGCCATCGATTTCAAGATCGGCGGCGTCATGGCGGTCGGCGGGGTCCTGGGTGCTTTGCTGGGGGTCGAAATCTTCCGCTACCTGCGTCTTTTGGGGCAGGCCGATCTGGCGGTCGCGCTGTCCTATCTGCTGTTCCTGGGCGCGATCGGGCTGATGATGCTCTACGAAAGCCTGGGGGCCATCTTGCGTCGGGTGCGCGGCGAGGTCGTGCCGCACAAGGAGCGGCGGCGTCCGCTGTGGCTGTATGGCCTGCCGCTGAAGATGCGGTTTCCGCGCTCTGGGCTGTACATCAGCGCCATTCCGCCGCTGGGTCTGGGTCTGTTCGTCGGCATTCTGTCGGCCATCATGGGCGTAGGCGGCGGCTTTATCCTGGTGCCGGCCATGCTGTACGTCCTGCGTATGCGGGCCAGTGTGGTGGTGGGAACCAGCCTGTTCCAGATCATCGTCACGACTGCCATGACCACCGTGCTTCAGGCGGGTCGAAACCAGACGGTGGACGTGGTGCTGTCGACCATACTGTTGCTGGGCGGGGTCGTCGGGGCCCAGTATGGGGCACGCTGGTCGGGCAAGTTCCGGGCTGAGGAACTGCGAGCCGTTCTGGGGCTGATCGTCCTGCTGGTCGGGATCCAGATGGGGCTGGAGCTGTTCGTGCGACCCAGCGACCTGTTCGCCTTTGCCCCCGGCGTGAACTGAGGAGGGTGTGATGATGCAACTGCCGCCACCCCCGCCCGCCGTCGAAGCGCCTGCGCCCTCGCCGTCGGTCGCCACGACCGATCAGGTCCGTGTGGCCGCCGCCCTGACCAATGCAGAGGTGCGGGTCGACTCCAGCTTCCGGGGTGCGTCGATCGTCCTTTACGGTGCCGTGTTCAACCCGACAGATACGCCCGCCGATGTCGTGGTTGTGGTGCGGGGCCCGGACGGTCCGGTCCGTCTGGTCAAGAAGACCCGCAACACGGGCGTCTGGCTGAACAGCAGACCGGTGCTGTTCGAGGGCGCGCCCGGCTTCTACATGACGGCGACCAGCCGCCCCCTGTCCGACATCGCCGACTTCGGTCAGCTGCGCCGCGAGGGCATCGGCCTGGACCACTTGCGCATCAATGCGCCGGAAGAGAGCCGCACCGTCACCCGCTATGGCGTACGCGATGTTGTCGTCAGCCGTCTGGGCGAGGACTATCTGGACTGGCGACGCGCAGTGATCCGGCTGCGCGAGGATGCGGCGCTGTACAACACCGATCCAACCGGGGTCACATTCGTGGATCGTGGTCTGTTCCGGGCCCAGATCGAACTGCCTGCGGTGGCTCCCACCGGCAAGTACGAGGCCGAGGTCTGGCTTTTTCAGGACGGCCAGCCGGTCAGCGCGACCGAGCTGGAGCTGACCGTCGAAAAGGTCGGCATCGAGCGGGATATCTACGAGTTTTCGCAAAACCGGCCCTGGACCTACGGGATCCTGTGCGTCCTGCTGGCCGCCTTCACGGGTTGGGCCGCGAGTCGGGTGTTCAAGCGGGACTGATTATCCCGCCGCACGGCGCCAGGCCGATGGGGTCAGGCCGGTGAAGCCGCGAAAGGCCGTGGCGAAGCGGCTCGGGCTCTCATATCCGACGGCTGCCGCCACATCGATGATAGAACGCTTGGGATCCGCCAGCAGCTTCTGGGCGACCGAGAGGCGGCGCATGCGGATCCAGGTGGCAGGGGCGGCACCCATCGAGTTCCGGAACGCACGGGAAAAATGAAATGGCGACAACTGTACCAACTGCGCCAGTTCAGTATTGGGTAGAGGCTGCGAAAGGCGGGATTCAACGTGGTCCCTTAGCCGAGACAGTTGCCGGAGACTCAAACCTCCCTTGACCGGCAGGCGTCGCATGGTCGTCGAAGCCATGGTCACCTGCATGAACAAGGGGCGCAGCAGGGCCTCGGCCAGGGCGGCGTCGCCGGAAAAGACGCGCTCGACCAGATCGGTCAGGAAGCGGTCGGCCAAGGGCTGCTCCAGATGGCCGGGCATCTGGAATGGTTGGCCGGTCAGCCGTTCGATGGCCGGAATGGTCGCGCGTACGAACAGCAGATCCTGTTCTGCATGGGCCGCGAGCGTACACTGGCCACCGGGTCCGACCATCAGGATGAAATCCGGCGCGAAACACTGCTCCAGACAGGAGCCGTTCGGCGAACCGGTACGCAGCGCGCGAGCCAGGCGATTGATGCGCACCACCACGGTCAGAGTGTCGTCCGCCCGGACATCGACCGAACCTTTGGGGCTGTTCAGCCTCGACAGGGTGACGCCATCAATAGGAACCGCAAGCGCGGGCTGTTCGACAGCATGGACGGGCGCGACCGCCGGACGCGGCTGGGCGACTGTCGAGCGCCCGGCCACGCGGGCAAGCTCGGAGGAAGACCTCGATGATGCGTTCATTTGCCCTGGCCGTCGCCGCCACCGTCTCCATCCAGATGGTTGCACCCGATCTGGCCCATGCACAAGCGACCCGTCCGGCAGCCTTGGCGCAGCCCGAGGTGTCCGACACCGTCCTGATCTACGTCGATTACGTCACCGGGCTGGACAATCTGATCACGACCATTCCGGGACCTCAGTTCCGCAACAACATCACCGCCTTCGCCAAGTTCAATCCCTTGTTCCGTACACCGACGATCGTACTGGGCGAGGAGAACGACTACTACGGCACCTTTCTGCTGGAGATCACCGAGCACGTGACGCACGACGTGCATCGCTTCAATCGCACGCAGGTGTCGGGATACACGCCGGAGGTGAAGGCCTGGCTGGCATCGACAGGCCGCAAGACCATCGTGATCGGGGGCATATCGATCGACAACTGCACCCTGCATACGACGCTGGACCTGCTGCGCGACGGCTACAAGGTCTATGTCATCAGCGACGTTTCGGGGTCGAACGCCAGCCTGGCCGAGCAGGAAGCGCTGGAAAGAATGAGAGATGCTGGCGCAGTCACCGGCGGCTGGCTGACCATCCTGACCGACCTGGGACGCGACTTCGCCTCACCGCAATATGGCCAGGGCATGATGGGTATCATTCAGGCGCACTGGCCCGCCTCTACGACAGGTACCGTCAACGACACGACGCCCGATGGCCACGGGATGCAGCCGGTCCGGCGGTAGGTCTCCGGTTTAGCCGGCCGCGAACTCGCTCAGCGCATCGATCACCGCCCGGTTCTGGTCCTCGGTGCCGATGGTGATGCGCAGGGCCTCCGGCAGGCCGTAGCCGCCGACGGCGCGGACGATGATGCCCTTGGTGTTCAGATAATCGTTGGCGGCGGCGGCCTGGGCGGCGTCGCGGAACCGGACCAGGACGAAGTTTCCGGCGGACGGGAAGACCTCGAAGCCGAAGCCCTTGATGGCTTGGGTCAGGCGCGGCCGCCAGGCCTCGACCAGATCGCGCGAGGCCTGCTGGTGCGCCTCGTCGCCGATGGCGGCGGTGGCGGCGTCCAGGCCGGGCACCGAGACGTTGAACGGCAGGCGGATGCGGTCGATCGCCTCGCAGATGGCCAGCGGCGCATAGCCGAAGCCGATACGTAGGCCCCCCAGGCCGTGGATCTTGGAGAAGGTGCGGGTGACCACGATGTTGGACGCCTCGCGGGCCAGGCCGAAGCTGGTTTCCCAGTCCGACGCGGTGACGAACTCGGCATAGGCCTCATCGACCACCAGGATGACCTCAGCGGGCAGGGCCTCGTGCAGGCGGCGGATCTCGTCGGCGGTGTTGTAGCTGCCGGTCGGATTGGCCGGGCTGGAGACATAGACGATGCGGGTGCGGTCATCGACCTGGGCCAGCAGGGCTTCGGGCGTGGCCTTGAACTCGGGCTCGGGGGCCAGCTTGACCTGCGCCTGGTTGGCCAGGGCGCTGATACGGTAAGCCAGGAAGCCGTACTGGCCGCTGACGATATTGTCCCCGGCGGTCAGATAGGTCTGGTTCAGCAGGGCGAAGACCTCGTCCGAACCATTGCCGAAGATCAGCCGTTCGGGCTCCAGACCGTGATGCTCGGCGACGGCATCGCGCAGCTTGTTGGCCCGGCCGTCGGGATACAGATGGATGTTCTTCAGCGCGGCCTCATAGGCGGCGCGGGCCTTCTCACCGGCCCCCAGCGCATTCTCGTTCGACGACAGCTTCATCGGCTCGGCGACGCCGGCGATGGCTGACTTGCCGCCGACATAGGGCGCGATGTCGAGGATGCCGGGCTTGGGCGCGGGAGCTTGAGTCATGGAAACCTCGAAAACTCAGAACAGGGGGGCGGCACCGATGATGCCGTGCAACGTGCCCGGTGCATCGATCAACCGGACGTCTTCGGCCTGCACATAGCCCGCCAGAGTGAACAGCTTCAACCCGCCTGCCGCGATCAACGGTGTCGCGGCCAGACCTGCGGCAGACAGGGTCTCGACGATGCGGGCGTCCGGAGCCGCGCTGTCGGTGACCCAGAAGGTGCGGTCGTCGCCGGTGGGGCCGGGCGGGGTCTGCTGGACCATCAGGGCGCGGGGCGTGCCGTGATGGTCGTCGGGCAGGGCAGCGACGATGCGCAAGGCCGGCTCGGCCAGCAGACGCCCCCACCAGGCCTTGGCAGGCGTCAGCTCCAGCAGGGCGCGGGAACCAGAGCGGACGGCGGCCAGGGCCTGTTCCGGCTCTGTAGCGACACGGGCGCTGATGCCAAAGCGGTCGGCGGCCAGGGTCTGGGCGGCGGGGCCCCAGACGACGAGCGGTAGCCCTTGTGCGGCGTCGATGCGGCCCAGGACGGCACGGACGGTGGCGCGCTGGGCAGGGCTAAGGCCGGACAGAGTCTGGCGCAGGGCGATGGCCTGGGTGTCGGGGCTGGCATGTGAAGGGGCATTCAAGCGGTCGCGCACCGCTTCGGCCACCGCGCGGTCCAGCGTCATCAGGACGGCGTCTGTCTGCGGCTCGATCAGCACGACCGGAGCCTCAGAACAGCTTGGGCGCTGGGGCCAAGGCGAACGGCCCCAGCCATGTGCGGCCATCGCGGAACTGGATGGTCAGTTCGACCGGCTGCTCGCCCCGCGTCGCCTGTTCGGCCCCCGCAGCGACGGCGGCGCCTGCGGCGGCGGGGCGGTTGACGGCTCCGGTCTGCGACCCCGCCAGACCGGCGATGGCCTGCATGGGCTGTTCGGCGACAACCGAGAGACTGCCGGTCAAGCGACCGTTCGTATCGGCGGACAGGGTCTGGCTGGACAGGCGGGCGCGGCTGTCACCAGCGCGGATTTCGCCGCGCACCGGCGCGAACCGGCCCCCGGCATCGGTGAATGCGGCAAACACGCCCCGGCCGTCGATGGCACGCAGGTGGCTGGCCCCGACGATTGTGGTTTCCAGATCCAGGCTGAGTTCGCCCTGCCGCGTCGCACCCTCGACCGGGCCGCCGGGCCGCCCCTTGGCCTCGACCAGGCGGAACAGCACGTCGACAGCGTCGGTGCCCGCAGCGGGGGTCTGAGCAGGCCGAGCTTCCAGCTGGATGTGCCGGGCAGAGGCGATGGGGAAGGGCTCGGCTCCGGGTAGGGCGGTAAAGGTCGGACGGATCATCTCGACACGCAGGTCGGGGAAGCGGGCGCGCAGGTCACTGACGCTGAGGCGCAGGCCGTCGCCGCCGATCTTCACCTTACCCTTTGCGGCGCGGGTCAGGGTCAGGCCGTCGGGCGCGATCATGACCCAGTGATCGGGGTTCCAGGCATTGGCCTCGGCCACGAGTTCCGGCGCGGCGATGCCGTGACCGGACGGGGCCAGGATGTCGGCCTGGGGCAGGGCGACCCGCACGCGGAAGGGGTAGCCGCTAATGTCCGTGGTATCATGCGTGATGGTCCAGCCATCGGCGCGCAGGGCCACGACCTGGGCGTCCAGTCGCGTCCGCACCTGATCGGACAAATACAGCCACCACCCGCTCCACATCGCCAGCACCAGGCCGACGATCAGGAAGGGGATAACAAGGCCCCGGCGGGAATGGCGGACGGCGCGGTCGGACATTACAGGCTCTTGCCTACAACAACCGCTTGCGCATCGCCTGGGACAGCATGTCGATCAGGGTCACAGCCACGATGATGATGATGGCGATGGTCGAGACGGTCCGATAGTCGAAGGCCTGAAGGCTTTCGAACAGGACTTGGCCGATACCGCCCGCACCGATCAGGCCCAGCACGGTGGCTGCGCGGCTGTTCGATTCGAAGCGATACAGGGCAAAGCTGGTCCACAGCGGTGCGACCTGCGGGATGACGCCCCAAGAGATTTCATGCAGCCGTCCGGCCCCCGTCGCCTTGACCCCATCGATGGGCCCTTGGTCGATGGACTCGACCGCTTCGGAAAACAGCTTGGCCAGAACGCCCGCCGTGTTCAATGCGATGGCGAGTACCCCGGCCAGAGGCCCTAGGCCTACGGCGACGATGAACAGGGTGCCGATCACCAGATCGGGCACCGAGCGCAGGATGTCCATGACCCGGCGCACCGGCCAGACCAGCCAGGCCGGCGAAAGGTTGCGCGACGCCATCAGGCTGAGCGGAACCGCCAGGAAGACAGCCAGGAAGGTGCCCCACAAGGCGATCTGCACCGTCAGCCACATCTGCCCCACCAGTAACTGCCAGTTCGAGAAATCGGGGTTCAGGAAGTCCTTGCCGTAGTTGCGCATGTTCTCGGAGTTGGAGAACAGGTTCAGCACGTTGGGCAGGTCGACACGTGTGAAGCTGGCGATCAGGATAATGGCAAATCCACCCCACAGCAGGATGTCCAGAGACCATGCCGCGGCCGATTTTTCGGGTGGTGCCGGGATCTGGCCATCGGCTAAGGCCGGCGCGGCTTTGCGGCGGCGCATATTCATCAGAACTGCGCCCAGCACCAGAAGGCCGATCAGGGCAAAGGGACCAAACTGCCTGATCTTTTGCAACGGGCTGACGACCGGCGGGGCGACATCTGACGGCCGCCCTTCACGCTCGGCCTGATCGGCTTTCATCTCGCGGATCGGATTCAGGTAGCTGTTGTCGGCTTGGCGGAACTGAGAATAGTTCAGCCCTTCCATGACCGCCTTTTGGCGCGCCGCATCGGGACCGAAACCCTGGCCGTAGTTGACGAAGAACTCGCGGATTTTGGCCTTGAGGTCTGCGGGCAGGCTGCCGCGCACCAGAATGCCGGACTCAGGAATGGGCGGCGATTCCCAGATGACTTCGATTTGCTGTGCGACCTGCGGATTCTGGCGGTTCAGGAAGACGGTGTTGACCGAGTTCGAGGTCGCGACATCGACCAGACCGTTGGCCACGGCAAAGGAGTTGGCCTGGTGGTTGGCCGAGCGGACCGTCGAGAAACAGGTCGTCGGGTCGATGTTCCTCGGACCGAAGAAATAGGTCAGCGGGGCCAGGGTGCCCGACGTCGACTGGGCGTCGCCGATGCCGAAGGTGTAGCGTTTTCCGCAGGCCGCCACGTCGTCGATGGTGATGCCGGAGCCGCGCTTCACGATCAGCGACGATACGTAGGAATCTTTGCCCTCGACATCGACGGTTCGGGCCACGACCTCGGCTCCGGCGCGGTCGATGGCCTGGACGGCGGGCAGGGCCGAGAACCAGCCGATCTGGGCCTGATCGGCGCGCATGGCCTCGACAAGGACGGAGTAGTTGGAACCGAAGACCGGCTCGACCGGCACGCCGATGGCGCGCTCCAGATCGTCCAGCAGCGGCTGCCATATGGGGCCGGAGTTGGCCTGGCCTTCTGCGGACAGGATGGAGAAGACCAGCTTGTCAGGCTGAGCCGCAGCCTCCTGAGCGAGGACGGGGCGAGCCAGGCCAATGGCGGCGAAAGCCAGCACGGCCCCCGCGACGACGCCAGCCGCGAAACGACGAGTGCGGCTCATGCCTTGGCTTCCCAGAACGCGTCCTCGAACTCGGGACCGTAGATGTCGATGAGGGTCTTGGTGTCCAGGCCGCTGGACGGGCCATCATAGACGATGGACCCGGCCTTCAGCGCCACGACACGGTTGCAGTAGCGGATGGCGTAATCGACCTGGTGCAGGGTGACGATCACGCCCAGGCCGTCGCGTTGGTTCAGCTCGACCAGCAGTTCCATCACCTTGCGGGCCGAGACGGGATCCAGCGAGGCGACGGGCTCGTCGGCCAGGATCGCCTTGGCTCCCTGGACGATGGCGCGGGCGATGGCACCCCGCTGCTGCTGACCACCTGACAGGGTGTTGGCACGCTGGCCCGCATAATCGGCCACGCCGACGCGGTGCAGGGCCGCCATGGCGCGGGTCTTGTCTTCCGAAGGCCAGGCCCCGGCCAGACCGCGCCAGCCGGGAACGCGGCCCAGCGCGCCCAGCATGACGTTGGAGAACAGTGACAGCCGTCCGACCAGATTGAACTGCTGGAAGATCATGCCCAGGGTCTGGCGTGCCGCGCGGACGGCACTTGTGGTGCGGCCGTGCTTCTGGACCACGGTGCCGAACACCTCGATCACGCCGGGGCCGTTGTCGATCGACTGCAGGCCAGTGATGGAGCGCAGCAGGGTCGATTTGCCGGAACCGGACGGCCCGATCAGGGCCACCATTTCGCCGGCGGCCACCTCGACGGACACGCCGTTGAGGGCCTTGCGGGCACCGAATGTCTTGGACACATCCCTGACGGATGCGACGGCGGCGGATGAGGTCATGGATCTCGCTGGAGGCCATTGAACAGGGCGCGCCGCATCGCCCGAAAACCGGGTGCGAGGCAAGTCTTAATGACACGCCGGGCGCGATGACGTCCAGCGCCCGTGGTCCCGGGGTTACGATCCGTCCCCGACCCCGAGCCTCAGCTCAGGTCGGCGTGCTCGTCGGCTACCGCCCGGGCGATGCGGTCGATGTCGTCACTGACGACCAGACTGGCCCGGCTGCGCTCCAGCGAGACGCGCGCCATGTGTGTCGCCGCCTGTGCCAGTTCGGTGTCCGGGCTGTGTTTCAGTACGACCAGAGCCTTCTGCAGGCGGACTGAGGCGGCCACGTCTGACGTTCCGAAGCGCGATATCGGGCCCAGGACATCGTCCAGCAGATCCGATGACTTCAATACCGGGGCTCGCAGACGCGAGTGGCGCACTTCGCAGGGCTCCGTTCGGGCCTCGCCCCAGCGCTTGAGTAATCGGACGGCGATGCCCGTCACCTGTATGGCCGTGCCCGGATCATTGACGGCGGGCGACAGCGCCTTGCCCGCGATCTCGCCCAGAACGATCAGGCCAAAGCGCACATCTTGATCGAAGGTGCGGGCATGGCCGATGGAGAAGGCTGCCTGAATTTCCTCCGCGACATCGTCTGAAACGGTGCCGCAAGCCCGCGCAACCGCATGCTGGTCCGTCACGAAGGTGCCGGGCAGGCAGGTCAGTTTCAGGATCAGGTCGTGGCGCTCGGCGAGGTCCTGCAATCGGGGGGTATCGATATTCTGGACATAGCCTGTGGCGGTGGCGCTGATAGCCTGATCAAACACGGTTGCTTCGGCGGGATCGATCGGACAGGCTCCCAGCCGCGGTGCCGCGATGCGATCGTCCATGGAAGAGGCGGCTTCGCGCTCGACACGATCCAGGATGTAACTCATCCGCCCGACCCGGCCCAGATGATCGGTCCAGCGCAGCAGGGTCCAGGCCAGAACCATGATCAGGGCCAGGGTTCCGAAATAGATGATGGCGCGCCCCTGGGGGCCGTAATAGGCGGCCTCGACCGCCACCAGGGCGACGATCGAGAACAGAAAGCCACCGATGAAGGTCGACAGCGCCTTCTTGGTTCGTGGGTCGGCCACGACCAGGGCAGTGGCCCTCGGTGTGGCGGCGGTGCTGACGGCCGTATAGACGCTGACCATCGCCCCCAGCGAGAACGTCGCCACCGCCAGCAGGCTGGACGCCAGGATCGTCAGCAGAGCCTCGACCGCCTCGAACTTGCCGAACCGGTCGGCCGCCTCTTCGGACACGAACGGTGCGAACAACACGGCAGCCAGTGCCAGCAGGACGCCTGCCAGCCCGTAGAGGCTGACCGTCGCCCAGAGCTGGGCCATCAGCCGCTTCCAGTAATAGAGCCAGCGGTTCATCGTCATCCCCCCACGCGCAAAGTTATGCCACGCAACTGGCTAACCCACCCGAACGGCCAAGGTTTCAAACGCGGTCCGGGTACTGAGGTTTTTGCCGTGCTGACAGGGGCCGCGCGCAGGCCTGCCTTCAAAAAACCGCTTTACATGACAGTGCGATATCCCCATATCGCGTCTTCCGGCGGACCCCGTAGGTCCTGTCTGCGCCGCTAACGCCGGTCTGGGTTTAACAATTAGCAGGGGGTTACGTGAATTGCGCACGTACCAATTTCCCCTGGACCTGGTCCGTGAGCGGTCCCCTGAACGTCCCGTCGCCCTCGTGCGGCCGCGTTCGGTTTCCGTAGCGGCGCGCTGGTTCCAGGATAATCTAAAGGCCGACGTCTTCTATGCTGTGAAGGCCAATCCCTCGCGCTGGGTCATCGAGACCCTGGTCGAGTCTGGCGTTACGGCATTCGACGTCGCCTCCATCGCCGAAATCGAACTGGTGCGTTCGGTCAGCGCCGACGCGCGCCTGGCCTTCATGCATCCGGTCAAGAGCCGCGGTTCGATCACCAAGGCCTATTTCGAATACGGCGTCCGCACCTTCTCGCTGGACAGCCATGACGAGCTGGCCAAGATCATCGATGCGACGGGCGGTGCGACCGACCTGAACCTGCTGGTCCGCATGGCGGTCTCGGCGGATGGCGCGGCCTATTCGCTGTCAGGCAAGTTCGGCATCACGCCGGATCATGCGCCATCGCTGCTGCTGGCCACGCGCCAGGCGGTGACCGACGGCCTGATGGGCGTCTGCTTCCATGTCGGCTCGCAATGCATGCGTCCGTCCGCCTATGAGGCCGCCATGGCCCAGGTCGGCCGCGCCATCACACGTGCCGGTGTGTTCGTGGACATCGTCGATGTCGGCGGCGGCTTCCCCTCGGTCTATCCGGGCATGGTCCCGCCGGACATGCAGGAATATGCCGACGCCATCCATCGCGGCTTCAACGAAATGCCCGTGTCGGAAACGACCGAGCTGTGGTGTGAGCCCGGCCGGGCGCTGGTGGCCGAGTCGTCCTCGGTCCTGTGCCGCGTCGATCTGCGCAAGGGCGACGCCCTGTATCTGAACGATGGGTCCTACGGCTCGCTGTTTGATGCCACCCATTCGCGCTGGCCCTTCCCGACCAAGCTGGTCCGGGACGGTGACAGTGCCAATGAGCTGAAGCCCTTCCGCTTTTACGGCCCGACCTGCGACAGCATCGACCACATGCCCGGCCCGTTCTGGCTACCGGCCGATGTGCAGGAAGGCGATTTCATCGAAATCGGCATGCTGGGCGCTTACGGCGTGGCCATGTCGACGGGCTTCAACGGCTATGGCGAGCATGAGCTGGCTGCGGTCGAGGATGCCCCGATGGCGTCGCTCTACGGCCTGGCACCCCGCTCCATTCCAACCGTGCGCACCACGGCGGAAGAGCAGGCCCGCAAGGTGGTTCGCCTGAGCCGTCCCAAGGGCAAGGCCGGTCAGCGGAAGAAGTCGCGACGCTAGACTTATAGCCTCGCTGACGCCAAAGCGTCGTGAATGCGTTCGATAAAGCAGCGGCCCGTCGCTCCGTCCGGGCCGCTGCATTTGCTATGACGGGCGCTCAGATCAAGGGAAACCTCCGAAATGAACGCACCCGTTCAATCGAACACCAAGGCGCAACTGCTGCAGAACGTGGTCGAGCACATTGACATCACCTCCTTCGATGCGCGCCCGATCATCGACAGCATGCGTAAGATGTCGTTCTCGAGCCGCGACACGGCCCGCGCCGCCGACATCTTCTCGATGGCCATCGAGGACAAGGATTGCTCGCCCTGGCTAATCCTGGCTGGCTCGACCTCGGCCGGCGGCTGCATGCACGTGTACCGCGACATGGTGAAGTTCGGCATGATCGACGCCGTGGTCGCCACCGGTGCCTCCATCGTCGACATGGATTTCTTCGAGGCTCTGGGCTTCAAACACTACCAGGCCGCCGGCGAGGTGGACGACAACGTCCTGCGCGAAAACTATATCGACCGGATCTACGACACCTATATCGACGAGGAAGAACTCCAGGCCTGCGATCATACGATCCTGGACATCTGCAACGCGCTGGAGCCGCGCGCCTATTCCAGCCGCGAGTTCATTTGGGAGATGGGCAAGTGGCTGTCCGAAGGGAACGCCAAGAAGCCCGGCTCGCTGATCCAGACCGCCTATGAAGAGGGCGTGCCGATCTTCTGCCCGGCCTTCGTCGACTCATCGGCCGGCTTCGGCCTGGTCAAGCACCAGAAGGAGCGGATCGCGGCGGGCCAGCCCTATCTGATGATCGACGCAGTCGCCGACTTCCGCGAACTGACCGACATCAAGATCGCGGCGGGCGTCACCGGCCTGTTCATGGTCGGCGGCGGGGTTCCCAAGAATTTCGCCCAGGACACGGTCGTCTGTGCCGAAATCCTGGGCATCGAGGCCGAGATGCACCGCTATGCGGTCCAGATCACGGTCGCTGACGTGCGCGACGGAGCCTGCTCGTCATCGACGCTCAAGGAGGCCGCTTCCTGGGGCAAGGTCCAGACCACACACGAACAGATGGTCTTCGCCGAGGCGACCACGGTGGTGCCGCTGATCGCCTCGGACGCGTATCATCGGGGCGCCTGGAAGCACCGCGACAAGCGCCGCTGGGCGAAGCTATTCGGAAAGTAACCCCTCGCCTCGACCTCACAAAAAAGGCCCCGCTTCCGGACTGGAGGCGGGGCCTTTTCGACAATCGGGGAAGGCCGCGTCAGTCGCGCTCGACGCACATGGCCACACCCATGCCGCCGCCGATGCAAAGGGTCGCCAGTCCCTTCTTCGCGCCCGATCGCTTCATCTCGTGCAACAGGGTGGTCAGAATGCGTGCGCCAGAGGCTCCGATGGGGTGGCCGATGGCGATGGCTCCGCCGTTCACGTTCACCTTGGCTGGGTCGAGGCCCAGTTCCTTGACGACGCACAGGCTCTGGGCGGCGAACGCCTCGTTGGATTCGACAAGGTCCAGATCGGCGACCGTCCAGCCCGCTTTTTCCAGCGCCTTCTTCGACGCCGGGATGGGGCCGGTGCCCATGATCGACGGATCGACCCCGGCGGTGGCGTGGCTGACGATGCGGGCCAGCGGCTCCAGTCCGCGCGCCTTGGCCTCGTCCGCGCTCATCAGCACCAGGGCGGCCGCGCCGTCATTCAGGCCGGAAGCGTTGGCGGCGGTGACGCTGCCCTCCTTGGCAAAAGCGGGTCTGAGCTTCTGCATGGCGTCGATGGTCGCGCCGTGGCGGATGTATTCGTCCTTGTCTACGGTGACGTCACCCTTGCGGCCGGGAATGACGACCGGAACGATCTCGGCGTCGAACTTGCCCTCGGCCTGGGCCGCCTCCGCCTTGTGCTGGCTGGCCAGGGCGAAGTCGTCCTGGGCCTCGCGGCTGATCGACCATTTGTCGGCGATGTTCTCGGCCGTCTGGCCCATGTGATAGCCGTTGAAGGCATCCCACAGCCCGTCGCTGATCATGGTGTCGATCAGGCTGACGTCGCCCATCTTGTGCCCGGTCCGCAGCGCCTGGGCATGCGGGGCCTGGCTCATGCTTTCCTGACCCCCGGCGACGACGATCTTCGCGTCCCCCAGGGCTATCTGCTGGGCCGCGATGGCGACGGCGCGCAGCCCCGAGCCGCAGATCTGGTTCAGGCTCCAGGCTGCGGCCTCCTTGCGCACGCCCGCGCCGACGGCGGCCTGGCGGGCGGGCCCCTGACCGGCGGCGGCCTGAAGGACATGGCCCAAAATCACCTCGTCCACCTCATCCCCCGAAACCCCTGCACGCTCCAGCGCCGCCGTGATGGCGATCTCGCCCAGTTTGGAGGCCGGCAGGCTGGACAGCCCGCCCAGGAAGGATCCCACGGGCGTGCGGGCGGCGGAGACGATGACGACGTCGGTCATGAGTTTTCCTTTCGGGGAGAAAAGACGTGTGGCGCTTGTGCCGCATTGAGGGGCTTTCGTCACCTGTGACATGGGCCGTTCAGCAGACGGTCACCACGTCGTGAGAGTTTGAGGGAACGAACCCAGCGCTCGGCGGCTTGAAGGAGCCATGCTGATGAGACTGAAACGACTGTTCACCCGGGTGTGCCAACCCGATGAGCTCGACATGGTCGAGCATTACAGGACGCCTGCCGAGAAACGGGCCGACCTGTGGGTTCATATCGTTGGGCTGGTCCTCGCAGGCATCGGCGGGATCGTTCTGGCCGTGCTGGCGGCGGTCTATTCCGGCATCGGTGCGACGGTGGCTACGGCCATCTATGCTCTGTGCCTGATTGCCATGCTGTCGATCTCGACGGTCTATAACCAGATCCGCCCCTGCGCGGCGCGGCCGATCCTGCGGCGGCTGGACGAGGCGGCGATCTTCCTGATGATCGCCGGCAGCTATACTCCCTTCACGACCCAGAGGTTCGAGGGAGCCTGGTCGATCGGGTTTTCGATTCTGGTCTGGGCCATCGCACTGGGCGGCGTGTTCGCCAAACTGGCCCTGCCGCGGCTGTCGGATGCAGTGTGGAGCGCGGTCTATGTCGGCTTCGGCTGGGTCGCAGTGCTGGCGCTGAAGCCCATGATGGAGACGGTCCATCCGATCGCCCTGGGCCTGCTGGTGGCGGGCGGCCTGATCTACACGGCGGGCGTGTTTGTCTTCATCAGCCCGAAGGTGAAGTTCCGTCGCGCCATCTGGCATGGTTTCGTCGTGACCGGGGCGATGACGCACTGGGCGGCGGTTCTGGTGGGTGTCGTTCTGGCCCCCGCCGCCTTGGGCAGTTGATCGCATCGACACACGATTTGGTCAGGTGATTTGCGCTGGCCTTCGCGCTGCGGGATAGTGCGCGCCAGAACAATAAAATGTCAGGGAACGCAGCGTGGCCGACAAGAAATCCGGGACCGACAAAAACGGCACCGTCATCATCAAGAAGTACGCCAACCGTCGGCTCTACAACACCGCGACCTCGGCCTATGTCACGCTGGAAGACCTGGCCAAGATGGTCCGCGAGGGCGTCGAGTTCGTGGTCTATGACGCCAAGACCGAGGACGACCTGACCCGTCAGATCCTGACCCAGATCATCTTCGAGGAAGAGAGCCGGGGCGAGGCCCTGCTGCCCGTCCAGTTCCTGCGTCAGTTGATCGGCTTCTACGGCGGTCAGATGCAGGGCGTCCTGCCCAGCTATCTGGAGATGTCGCTGGACAGCTTCACCCGGCAGCAGGAACAAATCCGGGGCCAGTTCTCCAAGGCCTTCGGGGCGACGCCCGGTGCCGGGCTGATGGACGAGGCGGTCAAGCGCAACATGGCCATGTTCAGCGAGGCCATGAAGATGTGGCCCGGTTTCGGTGCCGTCATGCCCAAGGCAGCGACTACCTCCGAAACGCCGCCGCCCGTGACCGATCCCCTGGCCATGATGCAGCGTCAGATGGAAGAGATGCGCGATCAACTGGATCGACTGGCGGGGGTGAAGCCGGGCAAGGCGGAATGACATGAGTGACGACGTTCGCCCCATCTCTGCGGTTCAGCCGCGCGAACGTCGATCCAGCCAGCGGCGGGGCGAGGAGCGCCGGGCCGAGGCCTTGCAGGCGCGCCGTGAGGTGGTTCCGGTCGAACCTGTCGTCGATCACGCGCCTAGCCCGGCAAGACCTGCCCCGACGCCGCCCGTCGATGCGTCTCCTGCCGCCTTTGCCGCCCAGTTACTGGGCCAGTCGGGCCAGAAGCGCGGGCTGAAGGGTGGCCCACCCGTGCTGGGGGCGGCGCGAAACACCTATCTGGGCGCGGAATATTCAGGACCGTCGGAGCGGCGCCCTCAACCGGGCAAGGCGACCGACACCGACATCTGATCGCGGCACGGTCCTTGCTGGTGGAAGCGGTGAACGCCCATCTGCCGGACACTCGCCATGCTGACCTTCCTCGCCCGCGCCTTCGACGTGACCGTGGTCGCGGTGCTTTTCGTCGGCTTTTCCTGACAGATCGCGCTTAGCGTCCCGCGCCGAAGTCCAGGTCCTTGCGTGACGAAATGATGGTCACGATGAACCCGGCCAGCACGTCCAGCAGCACCATCGTCCCGATCAGGAAGAAGGTCGAGGTCGCGAACCCGCGCAGCAGCAGGAACTCGACCAGGCAGACGACCAGCAGGATCATCGACAGGGCGTGATTGACGATTGCGATCCGCTGGCTCGACGTCGACTTCAACAGCTCGAAGAACAGCAGCACCAGCGACAGCAGCAGGATCAGATCGCCGGCCCCCACGCTCCAGTCCGCGCCCGAGGCCATGGGGATGGAGAAGATCGGATCGCGCAGGATGGCGTCAGCCCCTACGCCCATGCCGGTGTCGCCCATCAGTCCGCTCAGGACCACGATGTTGTAGAGCACCACCGGAATGACCAGCAGTGGCAGGGCGATCAGCATGACAGGCTCCCCGAGCATGGACGCGAGCACCGCATCCAAGGGCCATGCTTAACGCAAGGCGATGCCCTTCGCCATCGGCGTCAGAACTCCGAAATCGATCCCGGGCGGCGCGAACGCGACTTGAGCCAGACCACGCCCATCAGGTCCGAGACCGAGGCCATCAGCCGTCCCCAGTTGGTGTATTTCGACTGACCGACCTCACGGTGACGGTGGTCCACGTCCAGATACAGGTTCTGATAGCCCTCGCGGATCATCAGGGCCGGCAGGTAGCGGTGGATGTGATCGAAATAGGGAAGCCGCAGAAAGACATCGCGGCGAAAGGCCTTCAGCCCGCAGCCCGTGTCATCGGCGTCATCGGCCAGCAGCTTTTTGCGGATGCGATTGGCCCAGCGCGAGGCCCAGCGCTTGGCCACCGAATCCTGACGTTTGGATCGCACACCGCCGACCAGCCCCACCGTCGCAGGCGATGCGGCCAGCAGGTCGGCCAGACGCGGCGCGTCGGCGGGCGGGTTCTGGCCGTCGCCGTCCAGGGTCACCACGATGGGCGCGCGAGCCGCCAGGACGCCGGTGCGCACGGCCCGGCTCTGGCCAGCATTGCTCGCATGGCTGAGCACCCGCAGGGTCGGCAGCTCGGCCATGAGGCTGCGCAATTCCGCCAGGGTCTCGTCGCGCGAGGCATCGTCGACGAAGACCATCTCATAGGACCGCCCCTGAAAGGCCGCGGCGATCTCGCGGGCCAGCGGCGCGGCCGCACCCTCTTCGTTATGGACAGGGACGACGACGGAAATGTCGGGCAGGGCTTCGTTCATGAACCGTGTCTAGCCGAGTTCGGTCGCGTGGGGGAGGGGCCGTTGGCGGGCAGAACAGGGACGCATGACGAAGGCTCAATGCGCGTGTAAGGACGTTCATCATGATGCGTCCCGACCTTGATCGCTACATCGCCGGCTGGCGCGGCCCGCTGCTTGCGGCCTTCGTGGCCCTGTTCGCCGGCCTGCCTGTGCTGATGCTGCTGCCGCCGCTGGATCGCGACGAAAGCCGCTATGCCCAGGCGACGTCGCAGATGCTGCAGAGCGGCGACTATGTCGACATCCGCTTCCAGGACGAGCCGCGCTGGAAGAAGCCGGTGGGCATCTACTGGATGCAGGCGGTGGCTGTGGCGGGAACGTCTGGCGTCGAGGCGCGGGATATTTCGGCCTATCGCATCCCCTCACTGCTGGCGGCCATGCTGGCGGCGGCGGCCTGTGCCTGGGCGGGCGCGGCGATGTTCGGTCAGCGTGCGGGGTTCCTGGCCGGAGCCATGCTGGGGGCCAGCTTCCTGCTGTCGACCGAGGCGGGCATCGCCAAGACCGACGCCATGCTGTGCGCCGCCGTGACCCTGTCGATGGCGGGTCTGGCGCGGGTGTATCTGGCGCGGCGGGCGGGCGAGACGCCGCTCAGACCGCACAAGCTGATGTTCTGGTTCGGGCTTGGGCTGTCGATCCTGGTCAAGGGGCCCATTGGTCTGATCGTCGTGGTGCCCGCCATGCTGACACTGTCGATCTGGGACCGCGATTTCAGATGGCTGCGCAGCCTGGGCTGGGGTTGGGGTCTGCCGCTGGTCGCCCTGATCGTTGGTCCGTGGGCTATCGCTATCACCATCGCCACCGACGGCGGCTTCTGGCGCGAGGCCATCATGGGCGACCTGGCTCCCAAGATCGCGGGTGGGCACGAGAGCCACGGGGCCTGGCCCGGCTATTTCCTGCTGCTGGCCCCGGTTCTGCTGTTCCCGGCGACACTGGTTCTGCCGGCCGCGCTCTCGACCGGCTGGCATCGACGGGCCGAGCCTGCGGTGAGGTTCCTGGTCTGCTGGTTGGTTCCGGCTTGGCTGATCTTCGAGCTGACGCCGACTAAGCTGGCCCACTATACCCTGCCGACTTTCGGCGCGATCGCCTTGCTGGCGGCCGCCGCCCTGACCCAACCGATCGGCAAGGTGTCGCGCATCACGGGGGCGGCGCTGGCGCTGTTTGCCGGGCTGATCATCGTTCTGATCACGGTTTACGGGCTGACGGAGTTCGGGCGATCGACGGCGCAGACCTGGGCGACGATCACCATCGTCTTTGCTGTCCTGGCGGCTCTTGTCGGTGCCTTCCTGTTGATGCATCGCGCGGCGGTGACGGCGGTGCTGGTCTCGATCACCCTCGGCCTGATCGCTCATGCGGGATTGGCCGGGACCATCCGCCAGCTCAAGCCGCTGGCCATCGCGCCACAGTTGGTCGCCGTGCTGGGCGATGCCAATCTGTTGCCGAGTCAGGGTCGCAACGGGCCGGTGGCCATCACCGGCTTTCATGAACCCAGCTTCGTCTTTCTGACCGGTAAGGACACCGAACTGACCGACGCCGAGGGAGCCGCCGCCGCCCTGGCAGAGGGCCGCCCCGTGATCGTCGAGGCGCGAGACGCCGATGCCTTCCGTGCCGCCAGTGCCACCCTGGGTGTAACCGGACGCGAGGTCGGGGTTGTGCGGGGCCACAACTACTCTCAGGGCGATGACGTGATCCTCACGGTCTATGCGCCGCCGGCGCTGGTCAGGCCGACTCTGCGCCGGTCCGCGCCGACACCGCTGGAGGTCGAGACGACCACCGAGGATGGCGTCGATCCGGCCTCGATCACCGAGGACCCGCCCGAGACGGCCCTGACGCCAGCACCTGGCCCGGACGAGCCACCGGTGGTCATCGTACCCGCGCCGGGTCAGGCCGCAGCGCCATCGCCCGCCCCTACGTCAGTCCCGGCAGCGCCCTCCTCCACACCACCCGCTTCTGTGCCAGAGGCCGCCCGGTGAGCCGTCACATCACCATCGTCGAGGTGGGCCCTCGCGATGGACTACAGAACGAAAAAGTGGTCCTGGAACCCGCCGTGCGCGCCGATCTGGTGCACCGGCTGGAGGCGGCGGGCGCGCGTCGGATCGAGGCCGTCAGCTTCGTCCATCCGAAATATGTGCCCCAGATGGCCGGGGCCGAAGAGGTCATGGCATCGCTGCCTCATCAGGCGGGACGCAGCCGTATCGGCTTGGTCCTTAATAGCAAGGGCTACGACCGCGCGCTCGGCACGGCGGTGGACGAGGTCAATGTGGCCATGAGCGCCACCGACGGCTTCGGCCTCAAGAACCAGGGCCTGTCGGTCCATCAGCAGGTCCAGATGCTGGCCGACATCGTCGCTGGTCGCGCCAATGCCGAGGGTGCTGCGGACGGGACACCGTCCCTGTCGGCGACCCTGTCCTGCGTCTGGGGCTGCCCGTTCGACGGCGAGGTTTCGGTAGATCAGGTGGCCGACCTGGTCGGACGCATCGCGGCCCTGGGCGTCCAGGAAATCGCCTTGGCCGACACCATCGGCGTGGGCAATCCTTGGGCTGTGACCCGCACCGTCGAAGCCGCCAGGAAGGCTGCGCCGGACGCGACCCTTCGTCTTCATTTCCACGACACCCGCAACACCGGTCTGGCCAATGCCTATGCGGGCGTCGAGGCCGGGATAGACGTGCTGGACGCCTCCGTCGGCGGCATAGGCGGCTGTCCCTTCGCCCCGGGAGCGACCGGCAATATCGCGACCGAGGACCTGGTCTATATGCTGGAGCGCGCGGGCTTCTCGACCGGCTACGACCTGGACGCCCTCATCGCCACCACCCGCTGGATCGGCGAGCAGATCGGCCGTCCGGCCCCAAGCGCACTCAGCCGGGCTGGGGGATGGCCGACCTAGTCTCCCTATTCAACCCGGCATGCCCCCGATTGGCCAGTTGCCAAAGCCGGCCAGGTCGTCGGCGTCGGACGGGCACATTTCGTAATGGGTAAAGGCTTTATCTCCGTCGATATACCAGTCGGCACCGCGCTCGTTCTGCACGACGCCCGTGGAGTAGCAGACGGCACCCCGCTGTCCGTCCAGAGAGATCAGCACGCCCCAGTTGACGTCGCCGCCGCTGGCCGGATGGAAGCCGCGGGACATCAGGCGACCGTTCAATTCGAAGATTGGCAAGACGACTGTGTTGTCGTTGCGGATGAAATCTAACGCCTCCTGAGACGCACCGGAACGCTCCAAGGCCGCGCGGACCAGGGGATGATCGACGAAGCGCACGCCGTCCACCGCATCGAACGGATATTTGTCGACATAGGCCGACAGGGGCGGTGCCGTCTGGCTGGTCGATGGCGCTGGTGTCGCCGCTGCCGCGCTGGAGTAGGCTGCTTCGCTGGCCGATGCCGCGCCGGGTGGCGTCTCGGTCTCTGCGGCCGAGCAGGCGGTAGCCAAGAATGCCAGTGCGGCGGTGAAAAACAGACGGCTCATGACCCACTCCCAAAGTTTGGACGATGCTAGCCAAGCGTCGGGCGGTGGTTAAGGGCGGACGGGGTGTCGAAACCTGACTCCTGCCTCGACGCGGCTACAGATTCAGCAATGCCGGGTCACCGCCCTGGGCGGAGATGTTGTTGCTGATCGCTTTTTCCGCAGCATAACGGATCAGGCTGTTGGGGCCGCCCGCCTTGGGGCCTGTGCCGGACAGGCCTTCACCGCCGAACGGCTGGACGCCGACCACGGCACCCGTGACGCCGCGGTTGATGTAGACATTCCCCGCAGGCACCAGGCGGATGACTTCCTCGGCGAAGGCCTCGATCCGGCTGTGGACGCCCAGCGTCAGGCCATAGCCGCGCGCGGCCAGCTTGCCCGCGACAGTCTTTAGATCCTTGGGGTCATAGCGATAGACGTGCAGGACGGGACCGAAGACCTCTCGCTCCAGGAAATCGGGGGTCGGGATTTCGGCGATGGTGGGTGCGAACAGGTCGCCCTTGTCAGCTCCGACGGGCAAGCTCGCGCGCGCGATGATCTTCGCCTCCTTGCCCAGCCGTTCGACGTGGGCCTCCAGGGAGGCACGGCTCTCGACGTCGATCACCGGACCGATGTCGGTGGCGGGGTCGGTGGGGTCGCCGACGACCTGAGCAGCTAGCGCCCCCTTCAGACCTTCGATCAGACTGTCGGCTGAATCCTTGGGCGCATAGAGGATGCGCAGGGCTGAGCAGCGCTGGCCGGCCGAGCCGAAGGCGGAGTTGATAACGTCGTCAATGACCTGTTCGCGTAGGGCCGTGGTGTCCACGAACATGCCGTTCAGACCGCCGGTCTCGGCGATGAAGGGGATGATCGCGCCGGGGCGGGCGGCGATGGAGCGGTTGATGGCATAGGCCGTGTCGGTGCCGCCGGTGAAGGCTACGCCGTCGATCAGGGGGTGGCTGACCAAGCCCGCGCCCACCGTCTCACCGCGCCCGGGGACCAAGGCCAGAAGATCGGGGTTCAGACCCGCTTTGTGAAACAGGCGCACGGCCTCGGCGGCGATCAGGGGCGTCTGTTCGGCGGGTTTGGCCAGGACGGCATTGCCGGCGGCCAGGGCGGCTGCGATCTGGCCGGTGAAGATGGCCAGGGGGAAGTTCCACGGGCTGATCGCGGCAAACACCCCACGACCATGCAGGACCAGCTGGTTGATCTCTCCGACCGGACCTTTCAATTCCTCGCGCCCGCCGAAGTCGCGCTCGGCCAGCATGGCATAGTACCGGCAGAAGTCGGCGGCCTCGCGCACCTCGGCGACGCCGTCGTTCAGGGTCTTGCCGGCCTCGCGTGACAGCAGGGCGACCAGACGGTCCATGTCCGCCTCCAGCGCATCGGCCATGGCGCGCAGGACTGGGGCGCGACCGGCACCGCCCTGGCGGTCCCAGGCGACCTGGGCATTGGCCGCAGCACTGGCGGCGGCATCGATGTCAGCGGTCGAGGCTTCCGAGGCGTGGCCCAGGATCTGGCTGCGGTCGAAAGGGTTGGTCACGTCCTGCGGGTCCGTCCCCGCCAGAAGCTTGCCGCCGACGATGGGGCCGGATGTGAACCGCTCGCGGTCCACCTTTTCCAGAGCGGCGGCGTGGCGGTCGCGGTCGGCGGCCTGGCTGTAGTCGCGGCCCAGCGAGTTCTGGCGGTCCATATACATGTCCTTGGGGGTCGGGATCTTGGCGTGGCGGTCGGGATGCGTCTCGACGGCGGTGATGGGGTCGGCGGCGACTGCAGAGGCAGGTACCCGCTCGTCCAGCAGGGCGTGGACGAAGGACGAGTTGGCTCCGTTCTCTAGCAGGCGACGCACCAGATAGGGCAGCAGGTCCTCGTGCCCACCGACGGGGGCATAGGCCCGCACGGTGACGGCCCCGAAGGTGGCGATGGCCGAATCGTACAGCGCCTCGCCCATGCCGTGCAGGCGCTGGAACTCGACCTTGACGCCCCGGTCGGTCGCCATCTTGTGCACGGCGGCCAGCGAGTGCGCATTGTGGGTGGCGAATTGGCTGTAGATATGCGGTGCCGCCTCGATCATCATCCGGGCACAGACCAAATAGTTGAGGTCGGTCGCCGCCTTGGTCGTGAACACCGGATAGTCGGTGCGGCCCGCGACCTGGGCGCGCTTGATTTCGGTGTCCCAATAGGCACCCTTGACCAGCCGGACCATCAGACGACGGCCTGAGCTGCGCGCCAGTTCGGCGACGCGGGCGATGACTTCGGGGCAACGCTTCTGATAGGCCTGAACCGCCAGCCCCAGCCCGGTCCAGCCCCCCAGCTCGGGCTCGCGCGCCAGTCGGTCCAGCAGCTTCAGCGACAGGGCCAGCCGGTCAGCCTCTTCGGCATCCATGGTAAAGTTCATGTCGGCGGCGGCGGCTATCTTTGCCAGGCGCAGGACGCGCGGATACAGCTCATCCCAGACGCGGGCCTCGTGCGTCGCCTCATAGCGGGGCGACAGGGCCGACAGCTTGACCGACACACCGTGGCCGGCCTCCGGCCCCTGGCCCCTGGCCGTCTTGCCCACGGCGGTGATGGCGTCGGCATAGATGCGCTCATAGCGTTCGGCATCGGCGGCTGTGCGGGCCCCCTCGCCGAGCATGTCGAAGGAGCAGAGCCAGCCTTCCTTATTCGACCGCTTCAGTGCCGCCTCGATGGTGCGGCCGACCACGAACTGCTCGCCCATGATGCGGACGGCGGCGGCGACGGCCTCGCGGATCACAGGCTCGCCCAGTCGCCCGACGACGCGCTTCAGGAAGCCGGGCAGATCGGTTCTGGCCTGATCGTCCACATCGACCAGCTTGCCGGTCAGCATCAGGCCCCAGGTCGAGGCATTGACGAACAGGCTTTCCGACTGGCCGAGATGCGACGCCCAGTCGGCCGAGCCGATCTTCTCGGCGATCAGGCGGTCGCGCGTGTCCTCGTCCGGGGTGCGCAGCAGGGCCTCGGCCAGACACATCAGGGCCAACCCCTCGCGGGTGCCTAGCGAAAACTCCTGCAGGAAGCTCTCGACCACACCCTGTTTCTTGACGCTGGCCCGCGCCTGTTCGACCAAGCCCGTCGCGCTGGCCAGGACGGCGGCGCGCTCTGCGGCATCCAGCGAGGGCCGGGCCAGGTTGTCGCCCACGGCCTGCCGCTCGTCGGCGAACTTGCCGTGGTCGAGAGTGTCCCAATCCTGCGAGAGCGCGGCGGGCGGAATGACGTGTGCGTTCATGATTGCGCACATATCCCTTCGCTTCACGCGGGGGAAGGTGGCGCGTCATTGACGCCTGAAGAGGCGAACTTTTGCGCGACGAGCGTTGGTCTCGCCAATGTCATCGCAAACCGCTAGACCGTCTCTCCGATCAACGGCGGAGCCAACCGGCCCACATGCGCATCGTTCTGGCCACCGACGCCTGGGAGCCCCAGGTCAACGGCGTCGTCCGTACCCTGACCCGAACCATCGCGGAATGCCGCGGCATGGGCCATGAGGTCGAGGTCATAGAACCCAGCCAGTTCAAGACCATTCCGTGCCCGACCTATCCGGAAATCCGGCTGGCTCTTGGTGCCGAAGAGGAAATCCGCGAACGCCTGCGCGCCTTCGAGCCCGAGGCCGTCCATATCGCCACCGAAGGGCCGATCGGCATCGCCACGCGGCGCATCTGCGTGGAGTGGAAACTGCCGTTCACGACCAGCTATCACACCAAATTCCCTGAGTATGTCTCGGCCCGGTTCCCGATCCCGGTGCAGGTTGGCTACGCCTATATGAAGTGGTTCCACAAGCCGTCGGGGCGGCTGATGGTGGCGACGCCGACCCTGCGTGACGAACTGATGGCGCACGGGTTCCGCAACGTCTCGCCCTGGACGCGGGGCGTGGATACCGAACAGTTCAACCCGGACCTGGATCGCATCTATGACGAACTGGGTGGCAAGGATTGGCCACGTCCGTTCTGGTTGAACGTCGGTCGCGTGGCGGTCGAGAAGAACATCGAGGCGTTCCTGTCCACCGACCTGCCGGGCACCAAGATCATCGTTGGCGATGGCCCGGCGCGGGCCGAGCTGCAGGATAAGTATCCCGAGGCCAAATTCCTGGGCGCGAAGTTCGGCGAGGATCTGGCCCGCTGTTTCCGCGACGCGGACGTCTTCGTCTTCCCCAGCTGGACCGACACTTTCGGCCTGGTGATCCTGGAGGCCATGGGCACGGGCACCCCGGTCGCGGCCTATCCCGCGCACGGGCCGATCGACATCATCCCGGGCTCCAATGCCGGGGTCATTGACGACGACCTGCGGACCGCCTGCCTCGAAGCCCTGAAGTGCGACCGTGCGGCCGTGCGCGCCTATGCCGAGAAGTTCAGCTGGCGCGCCTCGGCCGAACAGTTCGTCGAGAACCTGCAGCCTTATCCCGAACCTGACCGGGGCCGGTTCTGGCGCCGCCTGCGCCGCATCGCGCGCCTGAGGCGCAAGGTGGCCGCCTGAGGGGAACCGCTCCGCTTTCGCCGCGCTTTGTGAGGGCATAGGAGAAGTGCGATGGCCGATCCCAACACACCCCAGACCGACGACGCTGTTGAAGCCGACGCCATGGGCGAAAAGCCCGATCTGGGCCGCACGCCCGACGGCATGCGAGAAGCGCTGGACCGAGCCCTGTCGGGCACCGATTCGGGGTCCGATACGCGTGCGGGTTCTCTGCAAGGTGGTGCGGCGTCGGGTTCAGACGATGATCCGGATTCCGACACGATCAACCAGGCGCTGGCCAGCGAGGGTCGGGCTTCTGCGGATCGAAACGCCAGTCGCAAGGGCGATCCGGATCCAGTGAACAATACCGGGGACGATAAATCCGCCAAGGGCGAAGCCGACGCCGCGACCGGCTGAACACACTCGCCGCACTGTCGGCATTCAGACGCCGCGCGAACGCCAAGTGGCCTTGTCGCCGCCCCACCCATGCGGCACGGTAAATCGACGACACAACGACCAGGGACGATACGGAATGAAGCGCATTATCGCGGGCGGCGCGTCGGTTGCGGCCCTGATGGCGGTCGGTCTGGTCCTGGTAGCCTGCGGAGGAGACGCCGAGCCCGAGGCTCCGGCGGCGGTCGAGGCGGCGGCTCCTGTCGATGCACCGGCTATCTCGGATGCGCCCGCCGCGGCTTCGACGACTGCGGTCGCCGTGCCTGCCGCGCCTGATGCGCCTGACTACGCCGTTCTCTATCCCGAAGCGACGCCTATGGGCCCGGCGACTGTGGCGCGCGGCCCCAGTGGACCCGGCGGCATTGCGACCTTCACCACACCCGCCACCCCTGACGCTGTGGTCGCCTTCTATCGTCAGCGGGCGGAGGCTGCAGGCCTGGTCACGATCGCCTCAATGAACCAGGGCGGTGCTAGCGCCTATTCCGCTGGCGACGGTGCCTCAGGCACCGGCAAGTTGCTGAGTGTCGTCGCCACGCCTGGCGAAGACGGACCGACGAATGTGCAACTGAGCTGGACCGCCGGGCGGTGAGACCCCTCGCGGCGCGTCGGATCGCACCGCTGATTGGCGCGGCGTTTCTGGCGGGCTGCGCGACGACGACGATGGGCCCGCCCGAGGCGGTGCCGGGCTATCTGGATACCGCCGAACTGCAATCATTGGCCGATGCCGTTCCGGTACCCGCTGCGCCGGGGAGTCCCGAACAGATGCGGGACGAGGCTCTGTCTCAGCGGCTCCGTGCGCTGGAGGATACGGACCGGTGGTGGATGGCCACCGCCCATGCCGAGTTGCGACCGCCGGAAGCGGCCCAGCATTTCGACTGCCTGCTGGGCACGCGGCTGGCGGAAACGCCCAGGCCGGCGCTCAACCGGATGATGGCGCGGTTGCTGGCGGATTCGGAGCGGCTGACCGTCGATCTGGTGGCCCGCCATCCGCGTTTGCGCCCGCTCGCCAGAGATCCGGCACGACGACCGTGTCAGCGTCTGAATGAGGCGACACGGACCTCGGCGACCTCGCATCCGGCTGCGGGCGCAGTGGCGGGGGCCGCCTATGGCGCTCTGTTCGCGGCGGTCGCGCCCGACCAGGCCGAGGCCGCGCGACGGATGGGGCGAGAGATAGGCCTCAGCCGTGCCGTCTGCGCCACCAACTGGCCCTCGGATGTGGCGACAGGCCAAGCGCTGGGCGTGGCCTTGTATGACGCGGCAACCGTCCAGCCCGGCTTCGTCGCCGATCTGGAAGCGGCTCGTCTTGAGCTCGTCGCGGCTCGTGCCGAAGGCCTCACCAACCCCGGCTGCGCCTCGGAACGCTTGGCCCTGGCGCAGGGCGAGGGTGTCTTGCGGAACCAGGCTCTCCGCTAGATCAGGCCGGTCGTGGGCTGGACAATGCGCCATACAGCTCTGGACGGCGGTCGCGGAAGAAGCCCCAGGCCGCGCGGTAACGATTCAGGAAGTCCAGATCGAAGGTGTGGACCAGCACGCCCTCCTCATCCTTCAACTGCTCGACCAGATCGCCGCGGTGATCGGCGATGAAGGAATGGCCATAGAAGGTCTGGCCCACTTCAGTCACGGTCTCGTGGCCGATGCGGTTGGCGGCGACGACGGGCACGACATTGGACACGGCATGCCCCTGCATCGCGCGCTGCCACGGCAAGGCGGTGTCCAGGCTTTCGTCATGCGGTTCCGAGCCGATGGCGGTCGGATACATCAGAATGTCGGCCCCCAGCAGAGCCATCGCCCGGGCCGATTCCGGGTACCACTGGTCCCAGCAGATGCCGACGCCGATCCGACCGAAGCGGGTGTCCCAGACCTTGAAGCCGGTGTCGCCGGGACGGAAATAGTATTTTTCCTGATAGCCAGGGCCGTCGGGGATGTGGCTCTTGCGATAGACGCCCAGCGCCTCGCCGTCGGCATCCAGCATGACCAGAGAGTTGAAATAGTGGTGGCCCTCCTTCTCGAAGATCGAGACGGGTATGGCCACGCCCAGTTCCCGGGCCACCGGCTGCAACTGGACCACCGCCGGGTGCTCGCGCCACGGATAGGCGGTGGCGAACCAGTGCTCCTCCTGGCTGACGCAGAAATAAGGCCCCTGGAACAGTTCGCTGGGCAGAATGACCTGTGCACCCTTGGCTGCCGCCTGACGGATCAGATCGATGGTCTTGTCGATGTTCGCCTGCATATCCGTGCCATAGGAGGTCTGGATCGCGGCGACGGAAATCGTGCGGGGCATCAGGCAGGCTCCTGCTGGGAGATGCAGTGGAACGACCCGCCGCCGGTCAGGATGTTGATCGACGGCAGGGGAATGATCTCGCGGTCTGGAAACACCGTCGCCAGTCCCTGACAGGCCAGGTCAGCGGCGCGGGCGTCGCCATAGGTCGGCACGATCACCGCACCATTGGCGATCAGGAAGTTCATGTGGCTGGCCGGAACAGGCCTGCCGTCGGCATCGGCGACGAAACCGGGCGAGGGCAGGGGCAGTAGGCGGATCTTCTGACCCTCGGCATCCGTCATGGTCGACAGGGTCTGCGCCAGATCGGCATAGGCGTCGTCATTGGGATCGCCCCGGCCCCAGGCCACGGGATGCGCCACCACGCCCGGAGCCACGAACCGGGCCAGATTGTCGACATGTCCGTCGGTGTGGTCGTTCAGCAGGCCGTTGCCCAGCCACAGCACCTTGCGCGCGCCGATCGCCTCGGCCAGCGCCGCCTCGGCCTTTTCCTCGGTCCAGTCGGCATTGCGGTTGCGGTTCAGCAGGCATTGGCGTGTCGTCAGCACGGTGCCCTGACCGTCATGATCCAGCGCCCCGCCCTCCAGGATGAAGTCGTTGCGATCCAGCGGCACGCCCGAGGCTGCGCCGATCTGGGTGGCGACCGTGTCGTCGTGCTCCATCTCGAACTCACCGCCCCAGCCGTTGAACTGGAACGCGGCCGCGCGCGCCGAGCCCGCCTTGAATATTGGGCCGGTATCCCGCAACCAGATGTCGCCGAACAGGCCGTCGACGACCTCGACCTTGGCCGCATCGGCAAACCTCGCCCTGGTCTCGGCGAACACATCAGGGTGGCCGACCATCAGCTTGACCTGCTCGCGCCCGGGCCCTGCCAAGGCCCGGACCAAAGCCTCCACCTCGGCGCGAGCCTCCTCCAGATTGTCCACCCACAGCTCGGCATGGCTGGGCCAGCCGACCCACATGGCCCGATGCAGAGCCCATTCGGCGGGGATGGGGGCTTGGGTCATGACGAAAGCAGATCCATGGAAACGTCGGCGGGCCGACTGTGTGCAGGACTGCGCCAGATAGACACCGCAGCCCGGGACTTCAACTCGCGCAGTCTGCTGGCGATGCGTGCAGTCATCGGTGCAAAGAAAAAAGGCGGCCCGTTTCCGGACCGCCTCAGTTCATTCAGTCAACTTCTAGGTTGGTTTAGAAGGCCACCCGCAGGGTCGCCGAGATCGTGCGCGGTGCGCCGACCGAAGCGAAAGGCTGGCTGGTCGCGCTGTAACCGACAGTGCCGGGGGTGCCCGACGCGCGGGTGCCCAGGTTGGCATAGTACTGCTCGTCGAAGATGTTGTCGGCGTTCACCTGGATGAACGTCCCTTCGTAGCCGAACTGGGCCAGGTCGAAGCGCAGGTTGGCGTCAACTGTGGTGAAGGCATCGACCGTCATGTCGTTGGTGTCGGTCAGGAAACGCTCACCCGTATACTTGGCCTGGATGCCAGCTTCCAGATATTCGGTGAACTGATAGCTGGCACGCGCCGCCAGCATCCATTCCGGCGTCTCAACCAGTTCCTTGCCCTTGGTGCGCACGATTTGCGGTACGCCGCCGACGGTGTTGTTGACGTAGTCGTCCTGCACTTCGCTCTTCAGCCAGGTCGCCGAAGCGTACAGGCTCAGCGCCTCGACGGGCGACCAGCCCAGCGAGCCTTCGGCACCGATGCGCTCGACCGAACCCACGTTACGATCGACGAACTGACCCAGCTCGTCATCGAACGAGCTGACGATCCGGTTCTCTTCGTTGTTGGCGAAGACCGAGACGGTGCCGACCAAGGTCGGGTTGGAGTAGCGGTACCCCAGATCGAAGTTCTGGGCCGATTCCGGCTGAACGGTCGGGTTGCCGATCGAACCGTCAGCAAAACGGCGAACACCGTAAAGGCTGTCCGTGCGCGGAGCCGACAAGGTTTCGGCATAGTTTGCGTAAACCGAGTGGCCGTCACCCCAGCGGTAGGACGCGCCGACGTTTGGCAGGATGTCGTCATACTCCACGTCGCGCGAGTATGGCGCGATGTACTGCGTAAACAAGAAAGGTTGTACGACGCCGCCGACGGGAGCCGGCTGGGTGCCGCGACCGGTGAAGGTCACATTGCCGTTCGCCAACGTGGCATTCGGCACCTCGGAGGTGCAGAGCACGTTCGACGACGCATCCTGCGTGAAGCAATACTGGTTTAGTTCGCGGCTAAAGAACGGAGCCCGGATGCCGATGTTCAAAGTCAGAGCGTCATCCATGAACTGGCCACGATACTCGATCGAGAACTGGTTCAGCTCGGCGATCGACAGGCGGTCACGTGAAGTCAATTCATAACCGTCCCGGTTGACGATCCGATTTTCGACGATATTGCGGCCACCAAACCAGTCGACGAAGCGCGGGTCGGTCGGGTTGGCAAAGTTGACGCGGCCGTAGAGTCCCGTTTGGCGGTGACGACCGAAATCGAACGCATAAGCGGCGCGTAGACGGTGGTTGTCGTCCAGATCCCAGATCAGCGAGGCGTTGAGGCCATAGCGATGAGTGTTGGTGTTCGATGGCGTCATCACACGAACGCGGTCGAGGACATCACCGTCGCCGTTCAGATCGACACCACCCGTTGTCTGTGTGCCGCGCAGAAGCAACCAGCTAAAATCGTTAGCGTTCGCACGTGCGGCTTGCGACTCTGCCAGCAAGGCCTGCTGGGTGCCGCCGTTGGCCAATGTGTACTGAAACGAAGGATCAACCGTCAGAACCAGACCCTCAGACAGGGTAAAGCGTGATTGACCACGGATGTTGCCCGTGTTGGATGGGTTGACGCGCAGGCCCCAGTAGTTGGTGCCATTGGCGTCGTAGTCCGCGACGCCATTGCGGAAGGTGGGAGCGACGTAGGTGGTGTCGAAATCGACATCCCAGCCGCGCGGGTCTGTCTCAACCTGCGGCAGTTGCGTGCGGGTAGCGTTACCGAGGTTCGGGCCGAGGTAGTTGTTGTTACGGTTTTCGTTCCAGTGACCGGCCAGCGACAGGAAGTCGCCGTTGTCGCCCAGCGGCTGATAGATGCGGGCGTTGAACTGCGTCTTCTGCAGATCGCCGCGGCCCTTGAACTTGTCATAGTCGGTCTTGGAGACGGCGAACCAGGCCGAGGTGCCCCACGGCCCGAACTCGCCCGAGTTCACCAGGAACATGTAGCGGCGATAATCGAAGTCACCGAATGAGGCCTGGCCCCAGCCGCTGAACTCAGTTGTCGGACGCAGCGTCTGATAGTTGATGGTGCCACCGGTGGCCGCAGCGGTCGGGCTGTCGACGTCGGTCGAGCCGGTGTTGACCGAGGCACGCTCGATCAGTTCCGGGTCCAGCTGCTGGTTGGTGTAGGACGCATAGTTGCCGGTGTCGTTCAGCGGGATACCGTCGAACGTCAGCGAGACGCGGTTGCCGTCGAAGCCACGCAGGCGGATGTTGCCGCCCGAAGAACCGTAGGAATCGGTGTTGGTGAAGCTGAGGCCTGGCGTCAGGTTCAGAGTCTGCAGGATCGTCTGACCGGGCGTCTGGGTGGCGATGAATTCTTGGGTGATGGTGTTGCGGGTTTTCGAAACGGTTTCGGCGGTCGCCAGGCCGTCGATGTTGCGGGGTCCGCGCGCGCCGGTCACGACCACTTCGCCAAGCGCGGTGGCTTCCGTCGTATCCGAACCCGTCGATTGGGCTGAGGCGGCACCGGCCATGAGCAGGCCGCTAAAGAGGGCGGTCGTCGCCCAGAACACGCGTTTGCGGTTCGTCATTATCATCTATCCCCAGATGGCTTGGGCGAAAGCGCCCGCGGACCGCTGAACGGCCAGTCGATATCACGCCCCCTCTAGGACCCGGATGGGAAGCTGGGACGACAGTCGTGTGACAGTGATATGACGGCGGTCTGCGGTGGCCTCAGGGACACACTTCTGTGGATGACTAGCGGGTTGGAGAGCCCCAGACGGCCCGCAGCCGGGCGGCGCGGCCGCAGAAACGAGTATAGCCCCCATATCGCGCCGGGTTCAGGCGTGCAAAATCCTGATGATAGGCTTCTGCGGGCCAGAACCGGGCTGAATCTCGGACCGGCGTGGTGAAACGCGCATTTCCCAGCGCACGGACTGCAGTGCGCCGCGACGCTTCGGCCACAGGCTTCTGGGCCGCCGTGGCGAACACCGCCGTGGCATAGGGCGCGCCCTGATCGCAGAACTGACCGTCCGGATCGGTCGGGTCGATGGTGCGCCAGAAGCGATCGACCAGCTGGCGATAGCTGATGCGGGCCGGGTCGAACGTCACCTGGACCGCCTCCAGATGCCCGGTGCCGCCGCGCACGACCTGGTCATAGCTGGGGCTGGCAACGCGCCCACCCGCAAAGCCGGAGACAGCCGAAACGACGCCGGGCATGGCTTCGAAATTGGCTTCGACCGACCAGAAGCAGCCACCGGCGAACACGGCGACTTCGCGACGCCCGCTGTCGTTGGCCTGTGGAGATGTCGGTGATGGAGCGCCCTGCGCGGGTTCACCGGGTGAGCAGGCTGCCAAAGCCATTGCCATGATAAGCGCGGAAAGACGGATACGCATGGGCCAGCTCCTGCAAACACCTTGGTCTATCTATCTGTACGACAGCTAGATCGGGAAGGTTTCGTCTGCTGGAAACAATGCACTCCTGACACCAAACCGCCCGCCCTCGTTTCCGAAGGCGGGCGGTGGGTAGAGTGATCGGCTTTCCGGTCAGGCCGGGAGCCGGGGCCTGTCTTTCGACGGGCCCCGGTCCGTA